>Ga0193752_1000147_pt1 | contig 94624 bp, 78 predicted proteins | sample H1c1metaG_FD_144924 | JGI IMG/M metagenome (GOLD analysis project Ga0193752, IMG submission 144924) | Soil microbial communities from a riparian zone of the East river system, Colorado, United States - H1c1 | ecosystem: Environmental > Terrestrial > Soil > Riparian zone | place: USA: East River... | reverse complement strand
TCGTGAACATCACGAATCACGCGTACTGGAACCTGGCGGGTGAGGGTGCCGCGCGCAGCGCGCTCGATCATGTCCTCATGATCCCTGCCGAGAGCTACACACCGGTCGATGCGGGCCTCATCCCCACTGGCGAGTTCCGCGCCGTAGCGGGCACCGTGTTCGACTTCCGAAAGCCGATCGCGATCGGCGCGCGCGTGCGTGATGCAACGGCGGAACCGCAGCTCATCCTCGGCCGGGGATACGATCACAATTTCGTGGTTGCCCGCACGGTCGCGAAGGAGCCGCGGCTGCTGGCGCGCGTCGAGGAGCCGGTTTCGGGACGTGGCTTCGAGCTCCGGTCTAACCAGCCGGGGCTGCAGTTCTATTCCGGAAATTTCCTGGACGGCACCACCATCGGCAAATCCGGCCATCTGTACCGGCAGGGCGACGCCATCGCGCTCGAGCCGCAGATCTTTCCGGACACTCCTAACCAGCCGAAACTCGGCTCGGCGCGTCTTGCACCGGGCGAGACGTATCGCAACGTCATCATCTACAGGTTCTTTGGGAGATCGCCATGAGTCGATTGATCTATGCGTTGCTGGTCCTCGTGCAGGTGGCGTCGTTCGCGACGCCCGCCGACGCTGCAGACCGCTGGACGCCCGTCAAGGCCAATGCCTGGTACGAAAAACAGCCGTGGCTCGTGGGAAGCAACTACAACCCCGCGACTGCGATCAACGAACTCGAGATGTGGCAGGCGGAAACATTCGACGCCGCGACGATCGACAAGGAGCTCGGGTGGGCCGAATCGATCGGCATGAACACCATGCGCGTGTTCCTGCACAACCTGCCATGGGAGCAGGATGCCGCCGGCTTCAAGAAACGCATCGACGAGTTCCTGAAGATCTCTGCGAAGCACAAAATCAAGCCGCTGCTCGTGTTCTTCGACAGCTGCTGGGATCCTGAGCCGAAGTCCGGTCCGCAACATCCGCCGATTCCGGGCGTGCACAACTCCGGCTGGGTGCAGGCGCCTGGCCGCGCGCGGCTCGAAGACGAGTCGCAGTATCCGAAACTCAAAGGCTACGTCGAGGACATCGTCAGTACGTTCGCGAAAGACGATCGCATCCTCGGCTGGGACGTGTGGAACGAGCCGGATAACGACGGCGGCGGAAATTACCCGAAGCACAAGGACAAGCAGAAATACGTCGAGAAGCTGCTGCCGCAGGTATTCGCGTGGGCGCGGTCGCAGAACCCGACGCAGCCGCTCACGAGCGGCGTGTGGAAGGGCGATGACTGGTCGTACGAGAAACTCAATGCGATCGAGAAGATCCAGATGGACCAGTCCGACGTGATCTCGTTCCACGATTACGGCTGGCCGGAATCATTCGATCGGCGCGCCAAGCAGCTGCAGAAGTATGGCCGGCCGCTGCTGTGCACCGAATACATGGCGCGCGGAAATGGCTCGACCTTTGATGGCTCGCTGCCGCTCGGCAAGAAATACGGTATCGCGATGATGAACTGGGGTTTCGTCGACGGTAAGACGCAGACACGTTTGCCGTGGGACTCGTGGAAGAAGCCTTACACGGCGGAGGAGCCAACGATCTGGTTTCACGAGGTGTTCCGCGCGGACGGCACGCCATACCGCAAGGCAGAGACCGATCTCATCAAGCGACTGACAACCGCGCCGAAAGGGGTCGTGCCGAAGGACTAAGAGTCGCCGGGCCTATTTATCTTACAAATAAGACTTGTAAGACAAGTTTTACTGTGATGGAGTAACGCTCATGTCCCGAGAAGGACATGAGCGATGCAACAACCGAATCTGTACGTGGGGGAAAGATGAAGACGAAATTTCGCGCTCGGCACCTGTTGCCGGTTGCAACGCTGTTGGGCTCGGCCCAGCTCGCAATTGCCCAGACGCCGGACAATTCCGCTGATCAGAACGGCGACCTCCAGGAAGTGGTGGTCGTGGGCCTGCGCGCCAGCCTCGAGGCCGCGCAAAAGATCAAGCAGGATGCCGATCAGGTCGTCGACGCGATCGTCGCGGACGACATCGGCAAGTTTCCGGACAACACGGTCGCCGCCGCGCTGCAGCGCGTTCCCGGCATCCAGACGGTGGTCGGATTCAACAACGAGATCGCGAATCCCTTGATCCGCGGGATCGGCGACATTCTCACCACGGTCGATGGCCGCGAGATGTTCACCGGAGTCGGGCGCGGCTTTGCGTTTCAGGACTTGCCGGCCGAAGCCATCGCCGGTGCCAACGTCTACAAGTCGAGCAGCGCCAATCTCATCGAAGGCGGCGTGGCCGGCGAGATCGACCTGCGCCTGCACAAGCCGTTCAATTTCGACGAGGGCACCACGGCCGCGTTCAACGTGCGCGGCATCTACCCGGAGGAGGTAGATAGCCTCAACTACACCGTCGGCGCACTGGTGTCGCACCGCACCGAGAATTTCGGCATTTTGCTCGACGCCTCGTACTCGGACCAGGACTTCAACCGGCCGATCTCTTTCAATTGCGATCCGCGCTCGGGCAGCAACGGCCCTCCAGGCGCCGCTGGCATCATCCTTCCCACCTGCGTCGGCGGCCTGAACGACTACGGCAACTACAACCGGCCGCAGGTGAATCTTGCGGTCGAGTGGAAGCTGAACGACTCGCTCGAGTGGTATGGCGATGCTCTGTACGCAGGCTATGACGCGACGTTCGAGACGGATTTCATCTTCTCGGACATCTTCGCGGCGCAGAACATCACGAACACTGCTGTCAACGATCATTGCGTGACCACGCGCGTGGACGGCGGCGGATTCCTGGGTTTACCGCCCAGGGACCCGGACCCCAACGTTCCGGGCGATTTGGGATACCCGGGCGATGCTTTCCAGGACCTGTGCTTCGGCACCCAGGCCACCTTCAACAACGTGCCTGGCCTCACGAGCACGCAGGCCAAGACCGGCAAGACCGACCAGACAATGTTTGCGACGGGCCTGCGCTTCGATACCGGCGCGCTGCATCTCGAGGGCGACGTTTCGTATCTCGAGTCGAAGAACAAGAACCGCAACATAATTGTGGACATCGGCAAGAACATCTCTGCGGTGAACATCCTGGTCGACAACAGCAAGCACGGCACCACCGACATGCCGGGCAACCCGCTCGGCGACGAGAATGGTTTCCTGTTCGCGAACAGCCTGTTCCAGGACATCAACTCCGCCGACAGCACGCTGTTCGCCGTTGCCGTCAACGGCAAATACGACATTGGCGATGGCTTTCTACGCCAACTGCAGTTCGGCGCGCGTTATGGCGATCGGGATTCCACGTATCGCGCGAACGCTCCGGGCGGCCCGGGCGCCCCGGGCGGAAACCGTGTGACGCTCGTGAACTCCGTCGGCCTGCCGGCGGATTTCCTGTTGAGCTCACCGGCGACCATCCCATTCATCAACGGCGGTCAGCACTGGATGACGCCGGACGCGGACTACCTGCGCGATCACACCGACGAGTTGCGCGCGATCTATGGCCAGGCGGCCGGCGATCCGCCGGACGATCCGTCGCGCAATTTCGACGCGCAGGAGCAGACGCTCGCCGGATACGTTCAGGCGAAGTACGGCTTCCAGGCCGGCAACACGAACATCGACGGATTGTTAGGCGTGCGCCTGACGAAAAACGACCGCACGCTCTCTGGCACCGGTCGCGTTACCGGCGTGCTGACGCCAGTCACGACGGATACCAGCGAGACCGAAGTGCTGCCGAACTTGAGCATGCGCGCGCAGTTCACCGACAAGCTGCAAGCTCGATTGACCGCGGCGAAGACGTTGTCACAGCCGTTCTTCGGCGACCTCAACCCGGGCTTGTTCTACGACGTGCCATCCAATGCCAACGTGCAGCCGGCCGGCGCGGGCGGCAACCCGGAGTTGAAACCGCAAAAGTCCACCGCGTATGACGCGACGCTCGAGTACTACTTCTCGCGCAGCAGTTACCTCTCGGCGGCTATCTACTATCGCGAACTGCAGGACCGCGTTTCGCTCGCGACGAACCCCGAGGTCATCGACGGCATCACTTACAACATTACGCGCCCGCGCAACGTGGGTGAAGCGGCGTTGCAGGGTGTAGAGCTTTCGGCCCAGGTGTTCTTCGACTCACTGCCAGGCGTATGGGGTGGATTCGGCGCATTCGCCAACTACACCTTCGCGGACAGCGAGATCAAGACCGCGACCGACCGGCTCAACGGCGAGCCGCTGCTCGGCGTTTCGGAGAACAGCTATAACGTGGGTTTGCTGTACGAGAAATTCGGTCTCACGGGCCGGCTCGTGTACACGTGGCGCGACGAGTTCAACGAAGGGCAGTTCGGTTGCCTGCTGGGCAGGAACGCAGACGACTTCTGCGGCAACCAGGAATCGCCGCCGGCATACAACGTGGTCAGGGCATACGGGCGGCTCGACATGTCGCTGGGATATGACGTCAACGAGAAAGTGACGGTGAGCCTCGAAGGCACGAACCTCACGGGGTCCGACTACTACAGTTACACGGGCGTCTCGTGGTTCCCGCACGACATCCGCGTGGACGACCGCACGTACGGCCTAAGCGTTCGGGTCCGGTTGTAGTACGCGGGCGAGGAATGCCGCCCCGAGGCCACACTTTGCCTGCCTCACATGACGGGGGAATCGAAGCCGCGCGCTGCTCAGCGCGCGGTCTTCTTTTGGGGCGCTTCCGCAGCTTCGATCAGCTCGAGCACATCGCTGATGATCTTCCTCATCGCGATGCGAGCGCCGCCGGGATTGCGGCGCATGATCTGGTCGCGCACCGCCGCGTGATCGGCCACGCTCGCCGTGCGGCCCTTGATGCGATTGGTGAACTGAATCGAACTTCGCAGCGCCGTGGCGACTACGTCGCGAAACTGCATGAAGAAGGGGTTGCCCGAGCCGCGCAACACCGCCACGTGAAATGCGATGTCCGCGTCGAGCGTGTTGTCGTTGCCTTCCTCGGCCGCGAGCATGCGCGCGAGGCCGGCGTCGATGTCCTCGCGCTGCTTCTGGTCCGCGAACGTGGCGGCGAGGGCGGCGGCCTCGGGTTCAATGGCTACGCGCAGTTCGTTGAACCGGTGCAGCAGCTCGACCGAGAACTTACGTTCGAGCAGCCAGCGCAGCACATCGGTATCGAACAGATTCCAGGACGTGCTCGGCTGGATCGTGGTGCCCTGGCGGGGCCGCGCTGTGAGCAGGCCCTTGGCGGACAACATCTTCACGGCCTCGCGCGTAACCGAGCGGCTCACCCCGTGCTGCTTGGCGAGCTCCGCTTCGGTCGGGAAGCTGCGCGACTTGTAATTGCCGATGACGATGGCCTTGCCGAGCGCATCGAGCATTCCGTACGTGAGATTGCGGCCGAGATGAATGGGGTTCGCCGGCGCGACATTGCCGACCGCGAGCAGATCCGGGCGGGTCGCCGGGACGCCAACTGCGCGCCGCATGCGTGATTTCGCGCGTTTCTTCCCAGCACTCATATTGATCATATAAAAAGACGATATCACATTCCGGAAATTTGAAACAGTTAGTCGAGGGGTTGCACGTTCGGCGCTTGGCACTCGATTCGTGCCGCTCACTAGTTAGGAATCGATATGGACTGCACGACTACATGGTCTTCTCAACGCGACAAGGGCAAGAATGCAGATTCGGCGTTGCGCGCATGCGCACGAGTGGCAATATATTTTGCAATCACGTGGTCGTGCCTTGGTGGCCCGACTACCGCGGCAACCCCTGCCAGATCCGACCAATCATTTTCCAACCCTCTGCTTCTTTCAGGGCCAGATCCCTGGGTAACGAAGGAGGGCGCCGACTACTACTACATGCACACGCTCGGGGATCGGCTCGCCATCCGGAAAACCCGCGACCTCTCCCGGCTCGCGGACGCTGAGGAGAAGACGATCTGGACGCCGCCGGCGACCGGACCGAACTCACGTTCGATCTGGGCCCCCGAGCTGCACCGGATCGACAACAAGTGGTACGTCTATTACACGGCTGTAGACGGCGCTCACGACGACGATGAGCACCGCGGCATCTTCGTGCTGGAGAATTCGTCGCCAGAGCCATTGACTGGTGAATGGCGTGATCGCGGACGTATCAACACGCGGCATACGGGACTCGACGGCACAACCTTCTTGCTCGCCGGCAAACGCTACTTCGTCTATTCAGCGTACGTCGGACCGGACAGCGTGCTCGCCATCGTGCGCATGAAGGATTCGACAACGCTCACCGGAGATGAAGTCATTCTCGCGCGACCCGAGCTTGCGTGGGAGCGTCAGGGCGGCCGGCAGATTCTCGAGGGTCCGGAATTCCTCGCCGGGCCGGCGGGCGATCTGTTCATCGTCTACTCGGCGAGCGCGTGTTGGACGGACGACTATGCGCTCGGCATGCTGCGCGCTGCGCCGGGCAGCGATCCGCTGAATGCCGCTTCATGGCACAAGTCGCCGACACCGGTATTGAAGAGCGCACCCGAGAACGGGGTATTCGCCCCGGGTCATAACGGGTTCTTCTCGTCTCCCGACGGGAAAGAGCACTGGATCATCTACCACGCAAATCCAGCCCCGGGCCTGGGGTGCACGCAGAAACGCTCGCCTCGCATGCAGCCGTTTCAGTTCAATCCGGAGGGTGTTCCTGTTTTCGGCGAGCCCGTGAGCTCGTCTCATCGGCTCAACAAGCCTTCTTCCTGAGGAGTGCGCTCATGATGATTTCCCGCGTCCTGGTTGTAGTCGCAGGACTATTCACGGCCTCCGCGTTCGCAGCTCAACCCGACCCTCCAGGCCAGGTGAAAGCGGGCGAGAACGCGGTCAACGAAGCGTATCTGTTCGCTCACATGACGCACAGCGATTACGGCCGCCTCTACTACAGTGTGAGCCGGGACGGTTTGCACTGGTTCCGGCTCAACGGTGGCAAGCGCATCACGGACGACTACCGTGGTCACCCTGACATCGCGCGCGGCGCCGACGGCAGGTATTACATCGCTGGCAACGAAAGCGACTCTTCGCCCACGATCAACATCTGGTCGTCGCAGGACTTGATCGAGTGGAAGCGATTCAGCGAGTTCAAGCCGGATCTCAAGGCCACGCCTGGCTACTCGAACGCGCTGCAACGCATCGGTGCGCCAAAGCTTTTTTATGACGAGGCATCCAAGCGGTTCGTCATGACGTGGCACACGCCGCATCTGGAGGGGACACCCGAAGACCCGGAGCGTTACTGGGCGAGCCAGCGCACGCTGTACGTGACTTCGTCGGACCTGAAGACATTCTCCAGTCCGCCTCGTCGCTTGCTCGAATGGGACATGGGGACCATCGATGTCCTGGTCCGCCGGGCGGAGGGGAAGTACTGGACCATCATCAAGGATGAAACCTATCCGACGCTCGATTGGGTCACGGGCAAGACCATCCGTATCGCGCGTTCGGACTCCCTGTTAGGTCCTTACAAAGACTTGAGCGCGCCCATCAGCCCGAATTTCCGCGAAGCTCCAATGCTGATTCCGTCTCCGAACGGCAAGGTCTGGTATCTCTACTACGAGCAGTATCCAGGCGTGTCGTACGGCCTGTCAGCTGCGAGCAGCCTGTCTGGGCCCTGGTACCAGGTGTCTGGGTACACTTTCTTTGCAGACTGGGACAAATACAGCCTGCCGAAAAATATTCGCCATGGCGCCATGATCGTCATTTCTCAGAATCAATTCGATGCGCTCGTCAAACGCTTCGGCATCGACAACAAACCTGACTGAGAATCGACGGCGGCGAAGCCATTGGCAGATTCGTGGTGGACATCGAAGCAATTGGTCGCCTAAAAAACTCTGGGATCGGGCGCTAACTATTGAGACGAATGCGCTCATCCTCGAATGCGCCAAACTCAAAGCTTTACCGCCGGCAAAACCTGTTCATGAAGGTTGCTGATCCGCGAGGCAGCAACTGGCTTCCAACCACTTTCGGCTCCTGTAGAACGATAAAAATTTATTGACAAACGATAAATTCCCTCGTAGCGTGCGTCTTGTCGAGCTACGAGGTGCGGGTGGTTTATGAAATTTGGCGCGACTTTGTTTCTGAGAGTGGTGCTCGTGCTCTTCGGCATCGGCGCTCTTGCCCTCCTGCTTTGGGAACCGCACCTCGAGGGCAGAAACGCGCACGCCACGGTCTTTGAGATCTATTTCAAAGACCCCTTCCTGGCGTACGCGTATGTCGCCGCCATTCCATTTTTTGTCGGGCTCTATCAGGGATTCAAGGTGTTGGGGTATGCCGGACGAAACAAGGAGTTCTCACCGTCGGCCGTGAGATCTGTGCGAACCATAAAGTATTGCGCTATCGCGATTATCGGATTTGTCGCGATAGGAGAAGTCATCATCATGTTCGGCAACAGTGATGATCGCGCGGGCGGGGTTGTCATGGGCGCCTTCTTTTTCTTCGCCTCGATCGTGGTTGCCACCGCGATGGCCGTTCTCGAACGAGCCTTGCAGAACGCCGTGGACATGAAGTCAGAGAATGACTTGACGGTATGAGGTTTCGCTCGTGACCATGATTGTCCATATCGACGTGATGCTGGCCAGGCGGAAAATGAGCGTGACCGAACTCTCGGAAAAGGTTGGCATCACGATGGCAAATCTTTCCATCTTGAAGAACGGGAAAGCCAAAGCGGTCCGATTCTCTACCCTCGAGGCGATTTGCGAGGCTCTGGAGTGCCAACCGGGAGACATTCTGGAATACCGTCAAGCCTACGCTCAGAACGTCAAACTACAGGGTTGAGCATGCCGCGCGCGCTCCTGATTGATTTGCACATCGCAGGGCACGGCTGCGCGCCGGCATCGCCGTCGCTGGCGGTCACATCAAGTGGTTAGGGCACTCCTGGTTCGTTGACGGCAAGAACGCGTCCGTCCTTGCGCATCGTTTCAATCACGTTCTGGCAACGGTCGTCGGGGCCGGGGCCGGCAAGGTCGACGATAATGTCGGTTTCGCTGCTCACCCGCCGCAAAGTCAGGTGGTAGCCGGGATGATTGCTCAGCAGAGAGCTCAGGAATCCCGGGTCGCGAGGGTTGGGAACGTCCGGCGTCAGCTCGATACTGAGCTGGACAACACAAGGTCGTCCGGGCACGTTCGCGGCCGCGATGTTGCCGCGCGTCATCAGGACAACCAACACCACCGCGAGCAACGGCAACGCGAGGGTCGCCTTCGAGCGTTTCAATTCGATTCTCCTGACGGCCTGCGGAATTGCCGTTGTCAGGAGTAATGCTGCGCGGCGAAAGTCTCGCCTTGATTTCGCGCCGCTACCGCCAGCATTTCAGCCGCAATGATTTCACGCTTTTGCACGTCGTACCTGTACAGGGGCCACGGCGAGGTCAGGCTCAGCGGCGCGTGGCGTCGCCGGGCAGCGGCGCATCGCCGGTGTGCGCGAGCCGGCCGCCGCCCGATGAAGCTCCACGAGGTTCGTCAGGCTGCCAATCCCTCTCTCGCCCCAAATTCCTGCATCACCCGTTCGACAAAGTCATTCCGTTTAACCCTCGGTCCTCATGCAGATCGGGAGACGTGGGAGTAGGGTGGCCGACGCAGTCGCGAGAACTCCAGGGACGGAAGGCCGCGGCGCTGGCCGAGGAATACCAGCGGTCCGCGAAGACGCTGAAGCCGTTTGCGCTCGCCACGCTCGACGGCCGAGAAGTGAAGTCCGCGGATCTGCGCGGGAAGGTTCTCATCCTGTCTTTTTGGGGCGCCTGGTGCGGCGCCTGCATGATCGAGCTTCCCGAGCTGCAGGAGTTCGCGCGAAAGCACGAAGGTGACGAGGGCCTCGTGGTGCTGACCATCAACAACGACAGAAACGTCGAGGATGCAAAGAAGGCTGCGAAAGAGAAGAGCCTGACGTTCGAAATTACGCTTGACGATGGCTATGCGGCGGGTGCCGGCGTTTACGCGTTTCCGACGACGTGGATTATTGGGCCGAAGCAGGATCGGCGCCTCGAGCTGCGCGGACTGACTCCTGATCTTGGTCGCGAACTTGAAACCATGTTGGCAGCGGTCAGAAAAAAATGAAATCAAACGGAATCAAGGTTTTTACTGGTTCTGACAGAAAGCTTAACGCGGAGCTTTCCTGAGGTGCGAGCGAGTTTGCGTTGGTCGATAGGTTTAACGCTATTAGCACTCTTGGGCGGGTGGGGTTTGTATGAAGCGCATCGCCCTGGGGTCCAGCTAAACAACGAGGGCACGTCACCACAGCAGTCCGACATCGGCGACAGCGGCTCGAGCATCGAGAAGCATTCAGCCTCTCCGTCCGCAAGTTTGTCGCCCAAGGCGGTGCCGCGGCCATCGCAGAGCGTGCCAGTCAGAAGCGGAATGCAGGAGCGTCCCGGCCCTTTGCTCGAGCCCGAAAACTATGCGGGCCCTGAACGCTGGCGCAGGACGCCGATACCGTGTTGGGGACTGCGAGGCACAACTCCGGAGGATTACGAAGTCCTCTCCGATCCGAATGAGCATACCGCGGGAAAGACGAGCGTTCTGCTTTCGTCGACCCGCAGCCTCACGGGCTGGGGCACGCTGTACCAATTCGCGGATGCCGAGTCCCTGCGGGGTAAGCGGATCGAGTTTGTTGCCGACCTGCGGACCTTCGGCGTCGGCAACACGGCGAACTTGTTCGTGCGCGCGGACGACGCAAGTGGTGCTCCCATTGCGCTCGATAACATGTTGTACAGCTATGGCGAAGAGCGCAGTGACGTCGCCATCTCAAATCGCGGCCTGTCGGGCGACACAGGTTGGACGTCGACCAATGTCGTGCTCGATATCCCTGCCAGCGCTCATGCAATTTCCTACGGCGTAGCACTGGTTGGGTCGGGCAAGGTCTGGATCGACAATGCGCGCATCGAGGCAGTCGCCGCTGAAACGCCGATCACGGCGTTTCAGCGAACGAAGTCGATGCTCGAAGGCATGCCGGCGTTTCGCATGCGCGAAGTCTCAACAGTGCCGCGAAATCTGGATTTCGAGCTGGCGGCGGCATGCGAGTGACGCAGCGAGCCAAACTCTCGCTCAACGCTTTCGAGTCGCAATGACCTTGTCGTTGGCCGGTGCCGTTGACGCCTTCTGACTTTGCTCCTCGTGCAGCGTCAGCAATGACTGCATGAGCTGGTCGTCGTCCGCGCTCGACATCACACCGAGTACCTCTGCCTCATGGCAACCCGCAGCCGTGAGGTAGGCGTGTCCCATATCCGAGTCGATGTAGATGGCCTGACCTTCGCTGAGCGTTACGGGGTCGTAGAATTCGGTGTGCACGACGACTCGGCCCTTGATGACATATATGAATTCCTCGCCGGCGTGCCTGACCAGCTCACCGAATTCCTCGCGCGATGACGCCCGGATCTTCGTGATGACGGGGACCATTCGTTTGCGGCGCAGCTCGGTGCACAGGTAGTAATAGTCGTAGTTCGGCGTTGTAACGCGCACCGACTTGTCGATGTCGCCGAGACTGCGGCGCGCCGTGACTGCCGGTGACTGATCGCCGCTGTCCTCGGCGAAGAGTTCCGACATGCGCATCCCCAGGCGCTGGCTCAGCAGCTGCAGCTTGTCGAAACTCAGAGTCAGCCGATCGTGCTCGATCTTCGAAAGGGTCGAGAAAGGGATTCCACTCTTCGCGCTCATCTCTTTGAGCGTCCAGCCTTCGCGATGACGCAATCCCCGGAGCAACGCTCCCAGGGTAGGACCGGCACCTTTCTTTTTCACAGGCAACAAATCTCCGAAGCCGTTGAATCGGTTTTCCGATTAGGATAATAATCTCCCAATCGGGCGAACTTGTGCCCGACAACCATCCGAGCACGCGAAGGCGCGTGACTATAAAACCGCGGGTAGGGCCATGTCTAAACTGAAGGCGCTGATACTGACCACAATTGGCTTTTCTTGGGGGGCATTTGCGGCTGAGCCGAGCGTGCCGCCATCGCCGACTCCAACAAACGCATCCACCACCGCGCCCGCGAGCACACAAGATCAGCCTGGAGGCGCAGTAGCCCTCACCAAACCCGACGTCGACGTGTGGCTCGATGGCTACCTGCCTTACGCACTTCGCACGGCGGATATTCCCGGCGTTGTCGTAACTGTCGTGAAGGACGGCCAGCTCCTCACCGCGCGCGGTTTTGGCTACGCCGATTCCGAAAAGCGCACGCCCGTCGATCCCGAGCGCACGCTCTTCCGGCCCGGCTCGGTCAGCAAGCTGGTCACGTGGACCGCAGCGATGCAGCTCGTCGAGCAGGGCAAGCTCGATCTGGACAAGGACATCAATACCTATCTCGATTTCAAGATTCCGGAGTACGACGGCAAGCCCGTCACGCTGCGTCAGCTCATGACCCATACGGCGGGCTTCGAAGAAGCGATCAAGGACATCATCTTCTTCGATCCGGCGCATCTGGTTCCGCTCGGTGAGTACCTGAAGCGCTGGACCCCGACGCGTGTGTACGAGCCGGGCACGACCCCCGCCTATTCGAACTGGGCAACGGCGCTCACTGGTTACATGATCGAACGGGTCTCCGGCGAATCGTTCGACGATTACGTCGACAAACATGTCTTCGCGCCGCTCGGCATGACCAGCGCCACCTTCCGTCAGCCGTTACCGGCTGCGCTCACCGCTCAGATGTCGTCGGGCTACAAGCCGGGCCAGGAGGCGGGCAAGTTCGAAATCATCGGGCCGGCGCCGGCCGGTTCGCTCTCCGCTTCCGGCACCGACATGGCGAAGTTCATGCTCGCGCATCTCGACCGGGGCAAGGGGCTGCTGTCACCTGAGGTCGCGGCGACGATGCAGGACTCGCCGCTCGACAAGGTCAATCCCGCCTCGCTGCTGCCGCCACTCAACCGGATGGAGCTCGGTTTCTTCGAGACGAACATCAACGGCCGCGAAGTGATCGGGCACTTGGGCGACACCGAGTTCTTTCACACCTCGCTGCATCTGTTCATGAAAGAAGGGGTCGGCATCTACTTCTCGTTCAACAGCCCTGGCCGGGAGGGGATCGTCCAGACTCTGCGCACGTCGCTGTTCCAGGATTTCGCCGACCGCTATCTACCGGCCGGTACTAGTCCGGATCCACCTGCGGATGCGAAAACCGCCGCCGAACACGTCGCCATGATGGTTGGTCATTGGCAGGTCAGTCGCACGTCCTGGAGCAGCCCCATGAACGTGCTGCAGCTCATCGGCCAGACCAAGGTAGGTGTCGGGCCGAAAGGCGGGCTGCTGATTCCGGATCTGCTCGGTGCGAACCAGCTGCCGCGTGAGTGGGAAGAAATCGCGCCGTTCGTCTGGCGCGAGAAGGGCGGGCACGAGCGTATCGCCGCCAAGGTTGAGAATGGCAAGGTGGTCCGCTGGAGCTTCGACCTCATCGCGCCTTTCATGGTGTTCGACCGCGTTCCAGCGCATCGCTCGTCGGGCTGGCTCATGCCGGCATCTTCCATCAGCGTTGCCATTCTTCTGTTGACCGTGCTGTTCTGGCCCATCGCATGGTTCGCGCGACGCCGCTACCGCGCGGTCATGCCACTCACCGGCACCGCGCTGCGCGCTTACAAATGGACGCGCTGGGCTTCGTTGGCTGTCATTCTGGTGGTCGTGGGTTGGGCAGCAATGATCGCGGCGCTCTTCTCCAATCTCGAGAACCTGTCGGGCACCTTCGACACTTTGTTGTGGCTGCTGCAGCTCGTTGGTCTGATCGCGTTCCTCGGTGCCGTCGTGGCTGCCGGTTGGAACGCCTGGCTGACCTTTCGTGATGGCCGCCGCTGGACGGCGAAGACGTGGAACACGCTGATCGCAGTCTCGGCGCTCGTCATGCTCTACGTCGCATTCACGTTCAATCTGGTCGCGATGACGGTGAAATACTGATGTCGAGGCTGAAGTTCGGCATGGTCGCCGAGACGCTCAGGCTGGCACAGCCGTTCCGGATTTCGGGGCACTGCTTTGAAACGGCCGAGGTGGTGTACGTCTCGCTCGATGACGGCACGCATCGCGGCCGCGGCGAGGCGGCTGGCGTGTACTACATGCACGACGACCTCGCGCACATGACGAAGGCGCTGCGGGAGACGAGGGCGCAGATCGAGGCAGGTCCGACGCGCCAGGCACTGCGCAGCATTCTCCCGCCCGGCGGCGCGCGCGCCGCGGTCGATGCCGCGTTGTGGGAACTCGAAGCTCTGCGTGCGGGTACGACCGCCTGGCGAATCGCCGGGCTGACCAGCGTGCATCCCGTCCGCACGACGCTCACGGTCAGTGCGGATACGGTCGAGGCGATGACGGCTCGCGCGGTGAGCTACGCCACTGCGAAAGCGATCAAGGTGAAACTCACCGGCGAGCTCGACCTCGATCTCGCCCGCGTGCGTTCGATCCGGGCCGCGCGCCCCGACGTGTGGCTGGGAGTCGATGCCAATCAGGGTTATTCGATCGGCGAGCTGCCGGCGCTGATCCGGGACTTATGCGAGCAGCGCGTGCTGCTGCTCGAGCAACCGCTGCCGCGCGGCCGGGAGGCCGATCTGCAAGGGTTTGACTCGGCGATCCCCATCGCGGCGGACGAGAGTGTTCAGTCGCTCGAGGAACTGCCGCGCGCCGTGGGGCGATTCGATGTCGTCAACATCAAGCTCGACAAGTGCGGCGGCCTCACCGAGGGCCTGATGATGGCCGAGGAAGCGCGGCGGCTGGGGCTCGAAGTGATGGTCGGCACGATGATCGGCACGAGCCTCGCGACCGCGCCCGCCTTCATCCTCGCGCAGCAGTGCTCGATCGTCGATCTCGACGGCCCGACCTTCCTCGTCAAGGACCGCTCGCCGTCCGTCGTCTACCGCGACGGAGATCTGTTCGCTGGCGACGATGTGTGGGGTGCCGCGGGCGCTGTCGCCGCATGACGAGCGAGAAGACCTGGTTCGGCCATCCGCGTGGCCTGACCGTTCTGGCCCTCACGAACACGTGGGAACAGTTTTCCTACTACGGCATGCGCGCGCTGCTGGTCTATTACATGACCAAGCAACTGCTGATGGGGCAGGCCACATCCTCGGTCGTCTACGGCATCTACACCGCCTGCGCGTATTTCACGCCGTTGATCGGCGGATTGATCGCTGATCGGGTGCTCGGCAAGAAACGCGCGATCATCATTGGCGGAAGCGTGATGGCGCTCGGGCATTTCATGATGACGCTCGAGCCGCTCTTCTACGTGGCGCTGGCTACGATCGCGATCGGCAATGGTTTGTTCCTGCCCAGCCTGCCGAGCCAGATCGGCGATCTGTACGAGCGCGGGGATCCGCGCGCAGGCCGCGCGTACAACGTTTACTACGTCGGCGTGAACATCGGCGGATTTCTCGCGCCGCTCATCTGCGGAACGCTTGGCGAAGTACTGGGCTGGCACTGGGGCTTCGGGGCAGCGGGTGTCGGCATGGTGATTGGTCTTGTGATCTATCTTTCGGGTCAGCGTTATCTTCCAGCGCAGACGCGGCTGCCGCGCATCGAGCAACACTCCGCGCCGCGCGAAAACATGGCGCGCGACACCGTGCTGCTCCTCTTCGGCCTAGGGGTGGCGGTCACGGTGTTTCGGAGTGCGTACGAGCAAATCGGCAACACCGTGGCGCTGTGGGCCGACACCGGAGTCGACAAGGTGGCGGGTCAATTCGTCATCCCGATGACGTGGTTCATCTCGATCAATCCGCTGTGCGTGATGCTGATGACCCCGGTACTGCTCGCCTGGTGGCGGAAACGTGAAGCGGCCGGATTCACTCAACTGCCGACGCAGCGCATGGCGACCGGCGCGCTCATCGTCAGCGCTTCCTATCTACTGCTGGCCGCACTTTCCTTGCATGCGGACAACGTCGACGTTCGCTGGCCATGGTTTGCGCTGTTCTTCTTCGTGCTGACCGTTGGCGAGTTGTTCATTCTGCCCACCGGCCTTGGATTGTTTGCCCGGCTCGCCCCGCGGCGGCTCGGCGCGACGACAGTCGCGTCGTGGTTTCTTGCCAGCTTCGCTGGCAGCCTGGCCGCCGGCCTGGTGGGCAGCCTGTGGACGCAAATGAGCCATCCGGGCTTCTTCGCGCTTCTCGCGGCGATTTGCGCGTTTGCTGCCATCGGACTGCGCCTGATGGATTCGCGCGCGCGCCTGGTGGCCGAGGTTTCCCGGCCTCGAGCCGATCCCGGTTGACAATTCTCTGATCAGGACATTAGTGTCCGCATCAGAGTAATCATGGCCGCCAAGAGCCGGGAGAACTGCGATGACTCCTTTTTTCAGAGCCGTGGGAGTGGCCGCCGCAATGGCCACGCCGCTGATAGTTCAAACCGCGCGGGCGCAAGTCAAGGCCGAAGTCACGAACCTCGATGAGGTCGTCGTGACCGCGCAGAAGATTTCGCAATCGGTGATCGACGTACCGTTGTCGATTTCGGTCCTGGGCGCCGACGATCTGGAGCGGACACAAGCCCTGAACATGCAGGACTTCGTGAAGCTGGTGCCGGGTCTGCAACTCACGCAGTCCCAGCCGGGCTTCGGACGCCTGGCGCTGAGAGGCATCAACACCAACGGCGTCGCATCGACCGTCGGCGTATATGTCGATGAGACGACTTTCGGTTCCAGCAGCGGGCTCGCGAACGGCGCCATTCTCGCCGGTGACTTCGACACGTTCGACGTTGCGCGCGTCGAGGTGTTGCGCGGTCCGCAGGGCACCCTGTATGGCGCGAGCTCCCTGGGTGGCGTGCTCAAATACGTGGCGAACCCGCCGCAGTTCGAGTCGTTCGAAGGGCGGGTGCGGGGTTCCGTCGAGTCTGTTGATGGCGGGGACATGTCCTGGTCCGGGGCCGCGGTGGCCAACATGCCGGTCTCCGACAAACTGGCGTTTCGCGCCTCCGGTTTCTATCGCAACGTAGGCGGATTCATCGACTCAATCGGCACCGGCGGATCCGACGTGGCGGACGACATCAACGGTTCGACCGTATCGGGCGGCCGTGCGTCCATGCTCTTCAAACCGAGCGACACCTTCTCGCTGCAACTGACGGCCTTCATCCAGGACATCAACAACGACGCCTCGAGCAGCGTTGATTCGGATCCCCTGACCGGCAAGACGCTATACGGTGGTCCGACTCAATCCCAATTCGTTCCCGAGAAAGCGGATGTCAGCTATCGCGTCTACAACGCCACGGCCACCTGGGATCTCGGCTTCGCAGATCTGACGAGCGCCACGAGTTATGGCGAGAACACGCAGGATTTTCGCCAGGACATCACCACGCTGCTCGGCGGGTTGGAGTCCTACATCGAGCAGACCACGGGCGTTGAGCGAATCACGCAGGAATTGCGCCTGGCCTCGCACCAAAACGAAAAACTCGACTGGCTGGTGGGCGCCTACTACAACGACGAAGACGGTTTGATCTTCCAGCAAGTTCATGTCGTCGAGCCGGGCACGCTCAACGATCTGCCCGTCGCACTGGGCGTAGGCACGATCGACTCGAAATACAAGGAGTACGCGGCGTTCGCGAACGTGACCATCAAATTCACGCCGCGTTTCGATCTCACGCTCGGGGGACGCTACAGCAACAACGACCAGGACGTCGTGCAGGATGCGGACGGGCCGCTGTTCGGCGTCGCGGAGCCTACCAGGACTGGAAGTAGCTCCTCGGAAGACGTCTTCATCTATTCGATCGCGCCGAAATTCAAGATCAGTGAGCGGATGGCGGTCTATGCGCGTGTCGCCAAGGGATTCCGTCCGGGCGGTCCGAACGTGATCGCGCTGGATGCCCCGGAAGGCACACCCACCAGCTACAACTCCGATTCGACCATCAACTACGAACTCGGCTTCAAAGGTGAGAACGAAGCCCGGACATTCGCTTTCGACGCGTCGGTCTTCCACATCGATTGGGACGACATCCAGTTGCTGGCGGTCGTGAATGGCATCGGCATCAATACCAACGCGGGTGGTGCCGAGAGCGATGGCGTGGAAGCCACGCTGATGTTCCGACCGGTCGATCAGCTGAAACTGTCCCTGTCCGGCGCGTACACCGATGCGAAGCTCACTGAAGATACGGATCCAATCCTGGTCGGCGGGCGTGAAGGCGATCACCTCCCGTACACACCGAAGACCAGTTATTCCGCGCATGCCGACTATGAATGGCCATTGGCCGTCAATCGCAGCGCGTACCTCGGCGCATCGTTCAGTCATCTGTCAGAAGTGCCCGCAGGCTTCGATCCGGCATTCCTCGCCGAGAACGACCGCCAACGCTTTCTGCCCTCATATGACACACTCGATGTGCGAGCGGGCTGGGACTTTGGCTTGGTTTCGTTGGAATTGTTTGGGCGGAATCTCACCAACGATGAAGGCAAGACTTCGGATTCCTCCGGCAACTCGCCACTTGGCGCCATCGCCACCGGCGTCATTCGTCCGCGCTCGTATGGCATGACGGTGACCGCGGAGTTTTGATGGACGCAGTTGTCAGGCCGTCCGCATCGAAGGAACCAGCCATCGCCATCGCCAGGTTCGCGCTGCCGCAACCCTATCTACTGTTCCTGGGCGACGTCACGGAGCCGGGCTTCGCGAAGACGGCATTCGGCCTGCGAGATTGGGCGGGCGATCGTTGTGTCGGTGAGTATGCCCTGCCGGGAGCGCGCGTCTCGTTGGGGCTGCCGAGTCTCGATCCGGGAGCCGCGGCGGCGCGCGGCGCGCGCAGCATGGTGATCGGCATTGCCAACGCCGGCGGGCACATACCGGCGAGCTGGTTCGGTGCTCTGCTCGAAGCACTCGAGGCTGGCCTTGATCTGATATCGGGCATGCACGTGCGGCTAGCCAGTCTGCCGGGCTTGCAGTCGGCGGCCGACAGATACAACCGCCGGCTGATCGATGTGCGCACCCCGCCGGCCGGTATTCCGGTCGCATCGGGTTTGAAGCGTTCGGGCAGGCGGCTTCTGACGGTCGGCACCGATTGCGCTCTCGGCAAGAAATACACGGCGCTCGCGATCGTGCGCGGCCTCAAGGCACGGCACGCCAACGTGACGTTTCGCGCGACGGGTCAAACCGGAATCATGATCGCCGGCGAGGGAATGCCGCTCGACTCGGTGGTTGCCGACTTCATCGCAGGTGCCGCCGAAGCGCTTTCGCCGAACGCGTCGCCAGATCACCTCGACGTCATCGAAGGGCAGGGCTCGCTCTTTCATCCGTCTTATGCCGGCGTCGCGCTTGGCTTGCTGCACGGCAGCCAACCTGATCGCTTTGTCGTGTGCCATGAGCCGGGCCGCACGCACGTGCTGGGCAATGCCGATTTTCCGCTGCCATCGATCGAACAAGTCATCGAACAAACTATTGCACTCGGTCGCCTGACCAGTCCCGACATCCGCTGTGTTGGAGTCAGCCTCAATACCGCGAAACTCGACGCAGCAGCGGCACAGCGTGAATTCGAAAGCGTCGGAAAGCGGTTGGCACTGCCAGTCGCGGATCCAATGCGGGGCGGCGCGGCGTTCGAGCGCTTGCTCGATGCCTGCATGTCGTGAGTGGCGCAGCCGCTCAAGCGATACATCCCAGCGCGTTTCAGCGCTTCGTGTTGCCGGGTCTCGCCTTCAAGGCCGTAGTCATCGGCGGTGGCTACGCGACCGGACGCGAAATTGCCGAATTCTTCCTGCCGGCCGGGCCCTGGGGTGGGCTAGCCGCGATGGCTGTCGCGACGCTGATCTGGTGCGTGGTGTGCGCGGTAACTTTCGTTTTCGCGCGGCGACTTCGCGAGCGCGACTATCGCAGCTTCTTCCGAGCGCTCCTCGGTCGCGCATGGCCGGTGTTCGAAATCGCCTACGTGCTCTTCGTAGTACTGATACTCGCGGTGTTCGGGGCGGCCGCTGGCGCGATCGGCTCGGCAACCTTCGGTGCAGCGCCGATCGTGGGCACGTTGTGCCTGATGGTCGCGATCGCGCTCTGTACCGCGTTCGGAAACAAGAGCGTCGAACGCGTTTTCGTGTGGGTTTCCATACTGCTGTACGGTGTCTACGCCGCGTTCGTCGTATTCGCGCTCTCGTCGTTCGGCGGCCGCATCTCGCAAACCTTCGCGTCTGCCGGCGGCTGGAATGAAGGATGGTTGTCAGGCGGGCTGACTTACGCCGGCTACAACATCATTGGCGCGGTGGTCATCCTTCCGGTCACTCGCCATCTCACGAGCGACCGCGATGCCATTGTTGCGGGCATCGCCGCGGGCCCCCTGGCAATGCTGCCGGCATTCCTCTTCTTCATATGCATGTGTGCATTCGTGCCCGCAATTGCAGGGGTCGCGCTGCCCTCGGACTACCTGCTCGCGCGGCTCGATCAGCCGTGGTTCCGCTATCTCTTCCAGGTCATGATCTTTGCCGCCTTGCTGGAAAGCGGAACCGGCGCGGTCCACGCCGTCAACGAGCGAATATCGACGGTGTGGCAAGTCCGCACGCACACACCACTCAGTGCGCGCGCGCGGGGCGCGATTGCGCTCGCCTTGCTCGTCACCTGCATGTTGATCGCGGATCGAGTGGGGTTGGTGGCCCTCATCGCCAATGGTTATCGGGCGCTCGCCTACCTGTTGATTGCGGTGTACGTCGTGCCGCTTCTAACTATCGGCATTTGGCGCCTGCGGAAAAGTGGTCAATCTGAATGGGTGACACCATGAAAAAAACTCTCGCGTTGTTTGCCTTGGCCTCGTCGCTGTCCGCCTGGGCTGCGCCGCCCGCGCGGTTTGCAGCGCGCGTCGAGGCGGTGCGCACGGCCGCTGAAGTTCCGGGCATGGCGATCGCCATTGTCGAAAATGGAGCTGTAACGCTTTCACGCGGGTTCGGCGTGCGCAAGCTCGGTGGTCCGGACAAAGTCGATGGCGACACCATCTTCATGACCGGCTCGACCGGCAAGGCGATGACGACGGCGGCACTCGCAACGCTCGTCGACGCGGGCAAACTCAAGTGGGACGATCGCGTCACGGATCACATTCCCGGCTTTCAGATGTACGACGCCTGGGTAACCCGCGAGATGACCGTGCGCGATCTGCTCGTGCATCGAAGCGGACTGGGTCTCGGCGCCGGCGATCTGCTGGTCATTCCGCGCGGCACGTTGTCGCGCGCTGAAGTCGTCAAGCGTCTGCGATTCATCAAGCCCGCGACCAGCTTCCGCAGTGGGTATGCGTACGACAACATTCTGTACATCGTTGCCGGTCATGTAATCGACCTGGTGAGCGGCCAGCCTTATGAGGACTACATCCGTGAGCACCTCTTCAAGCCAGCCGGCATGCTCCACTCGACCAGCGATGAGGCACATCGTTTTGCCACCGACAACCGTGCGTCTCCGCATGCACGCACCGGGGGTGCCATTCGCGGCATCGGACCTCTGAAGGTTCTCGATGAGCACGATAATCTGGCGCCGTCCTCGACGCCGGCGGGGTTGCTTGCCATCAGCGCCAACGATCTCGCGCGCTGGCTGCAGATCCAGCTCGCGAAGGGCAAGTTGCCGGAGGGCGGGCGGCTGTTCAGCGAAGAATCGAGCGCCGAGATGTGGACGTCGCAAACGATAGAACCGATCGGGCCCGCACTTCCCGGGCTCGAGGACATGACGCCCCAATTTCAGCAGTACGCGCTGGGTTGGGAGGTGCGCGACTATGGTGGCGCCAGGATCGTCTGGCATTCGGGCGGGGTGTTCGGATTCGTCACCGTTGTCGTATTGATCCCCGAGAAGAATGTCGGCTTCGCAATCACTCAGAACAGCGAGGATGGCCAAGCCCGCTTCGGGCTCATGTACGAGCTGCTCGATCACTATCTCGGGCTACCGAAGAAGGATTGGCCAGCGCGGATCACAAAGGTACGGAAGGAACGCTTCGCCGCGGCCGTTGCGGCGGTCAATGCCAAAGCGGCGGCGCCCGTGTCATCGAAGCCGGCGCTGCCTCTTCAGCAGTACGCCGGTCGCTATGTCGACGCGTGGTACGGCGCCATCTCCATTGAGTCCGACACCGAAGGTCTCGCGATCAATTTCACCAACACGCCGAACATGGGCGGCCGCCTGCAGCACTGGCAGTACGACACGTTCATCGCGCGCTTCGACGATCCGGGAATCGAGCCCGCCTACGTGACTTTCGGTCTCGGCGCAGAGGGTAAAGTCGAACGCATCACGATGAAACCGGTATCGCCACTTGCCGATTTCAGTTTCGACTATCAGGATCTGCTTTTCACACCCGCAGGTTCCTGACATGCGAAATTCGATGGCAAGAGTCGCGGCGGCCGTCGTCGCGTTGAGCCTTGTGGCAATACCGGCGGGCGCGCAGGACCTGAGGGCGCGCGTCGCGCGCGTGCTGACAGCGACACCGCTGATTGACGGGCACAACGACTGGCCCGAGGTGCTGCGCGAACGCGAAGGCGATGCGCGCTGGACTGTCGACCTGCGCAGCCGGCCTGGATCCAAGGACGCGCTCTACAACACGGACATCGCCCGGTTGCGTCAGGGCATGGTCGGGGGGCAATTCTGGTCCGTCTGGGTGTCGCCCAGTCTGCCCGGGCCCGAACAGGTCAAACAAACATTCGAGCAGATAGCGCTCGTGAGTTCGCTCGCCGAGCGCTATCCGGATACTTTTGCGATGGCTCGCACGGCCGCGGATGTTCGCCGCATTCACAAGAGCGGGCGGATCGCTGCGCTGATCGGCGTCGAGGGTGGCGGCCAGATCGACGGCAGCCTTGACGTGTTACGCGCGTATCGTGCACTCGGCGCGGGTTATCTCACGCTGACGCATTCCAGGAACGTCGAGTGGGCGGATTCGGCGACTGACGATCCCAAGCACGATGGGCTCACCGAGTTCGGCGAGTCGGTCGTGCTCGAGCTCAACCGCCTCGGCATGCTGGTCGATTTGAGCCACGTGAGCGAGGCGACGATGCTCGATGCGCTGCGCGTGTCGAAAGCACCCGTGATGTTTTCGCATTCGAGTGCGCGCGCGCTCGATGACCATCCGCGCAATGTTTCCGACGCCGTGTTGAAGCTGGTCGCCGCCAATGGCGGCGTGGTGATGATCAATTTCGCGCCTATCTACATATCAGATGCAAACCGGCGCTGGTCGTCGGACCGCGACGCGGAAAAGGCGCGGCTCAACGCGCCGCCTTTTGGCGGGCTGTACATCGGGCAGCCGGAGCGCGCGGCCGCGGCGCTGGCGGAATGGGAGCAGGCGCATCCGCAGCCGGGCGTCACGCTCGCCATGGTTGCCGATCACATCGAGCACGTCGCGAAGGTGGCAGGCGTCGATCATGTCGGCATCGGCTCGGACTACGATGGAGTAGGGAAGGACTTGCCCGCCGGGCTCGGTGACGTGTCGACTTATCCGGATCTGTTCGTGGAGCTGATGCGCCGCGGGTGGAGCGATCAGGATGTTGCCAAGGTCGCGGGCGCGAATGTCTTGCGCGTACTCGAGGGAACAGAGGCGGTCGCGCGATCGATGAACAATGACCGCTGATGTGTATGCGACCGATGACGGCTTGCGTCACGGCGTATCGAATTCTCAGCCTGTGGGAGCGGCAACGTTCAACATCATTGCCGACGCGGACCCGGATTTGCTCGGGCGTGTGGGCGGCGTTCTGAACCTCTTCAACGTCGCACCGCGCGCGTTCCACATGGAGGCCCGGCAGGAGGGCACGGCGACCGTCGACGCGCTGGTCGATTGCGCCGAATCGCAGGCGGAACTCGTGGCCCGCAAGCTGCTGCAGCTCACCAGCATCCGCGATGTGGTCGTGAAGTTCGCACGGTGCAAAAGCCCATGATGGCAAGCGTAGAAGCCAACGTGTTGAAGATGATCCCGAAAGCATTCTCCCGGGAGTTCTCCGTCATGGATGGGTCGGAGGCCGTCGCCAATGTCGCTGACCTGGAAGTCGTCCGAAGGCTGAGACGTGAGGCTTCATTCTCCTGACGCGAGACATCCGCCCGCGGATGCATGTGCGGATAGTTAGGGAACCGTCCTGAGCATCGCGTACTCGGGCAACTGACCGGCTACGGACGATCCGCCGCCGCGAACTCCGCGGCCTTGCCGTCGTCGAATACCCCTTCCCAGCGTGCGATCACCACGGATGCGAGGCAGTTGCCGAGCACGTTCACCGACGTGCGCGCCATGTCGAGCAGCGCATCGATGCCGAGCAGCAGGAACGCGCCGGCCATCGGCAGCTTGAACGACTCCATCGCGGCCACCAACACCACGAACCCGGCGCGCGGCACGCCGGCCACGCCCTTTGAGGTAAGCATCAGCACCAGCATCATTGTGATCTGCCCGCCGAGTCCAAGGTGCGGCCCACCGCTGCTCTCTGCCGCCTGCGCGACGAACACTGAGGCAACCGCGAGGTACAGCGTCGAGCCGTCGAGGTTGAACGAGTACCCCGCGGGCAGCACGAAACCCACGATGCCGCGCGGTACGCCCAACTTCTCCATGTTCTCGAACGCCTTGGGCAGTGCGGCCTCGCTGCTGGACGTGGCGAAGGCGACGGCGAAGGGTTCGCGCACCGCCTTCACGAACGGCCTCAAAGGTACACGCGCAATCCACACCACGGCGCCCAGCACCAGTACGACGAAGACGATGAGCGCGCCGTACAGCGTGAACACCATCTTCGCCAGTGTCAGCACCGAACCGATGCCTTGCTTGCCGACCGTCACCGCGATGGCCGCGCCTACGCCGAAGGGCGCGAACTTCATCACGAGGCCTGCGAAGCGCAGCATCACCTGCGTGAGGCTCTCGCAGAATTCGATCACCGGCTTGCTGGCCGGCGCAGCCAGGGTGACGGCAATGGCGAACAGCACGGCGAAGGCCACGATCTGCAGCACGTCATTTCGCGCCATCGCATCCATGATGCTCACCGGGAAGACGTGCAGGATGATTTCACCCAGGGTCTGCGGCTTGGCAAGGCCGGCGGTCGATTGCGTGGCGCTTTCCTCGAGCACCACGCCAGCGCCGGGCTGCGCGAGATTCACCGCCGCGAGGCCGACGATCAGCGCCAGGGTCGTGACGATCTCGAAGTAGACCAGCGACTTCCAGCCGATGCGCTGCGCGCGCTTGATGTCGCCGGTGCCGGTGAAGCCCTGCACGATGCTGGCAAAGATGAGCGGCGCGATCATCACTTTGACGAGATGCAGGAATACGTCGCGCACCACGACCAGCGCCTTGTCCCAGCTCTCTTTCGCGCCATCGCTCAAGGACCCGATCAACCAGCCAAGCAGGATGCCGACGACGAGGCCGAGCACTATCTGTTGCGTGAGCGGGATGCTGAAGCGTGGGCGCGGGGAAGGTGCGGTGCTGGTGTCGAGGTTGCTCACGTACCGAAAGTGTATCGAGTTCTGCGCGGCGCGCGACCGCATAACCGGCGGTTATGCGGAGCCGGAGTTTTTTCATTGGCCCGAGTGTCACCGCGCAAATCCAATGCACCCCCAACGTGCCGGAGTCGATGATGCATGTACTGGTCCTTGGCGGCGGCGTGGTTGGTGTTGCAAGCGCCTGGTACCTGGCGCGCGCCGGTCTCGAAGTAACGCTCGTCGAGCGGCACCACGGCGCTGCGCTCGAGACTAGCTATGCCAATGCCGGGCAACTCTCGTTCGGCTACGTGTCCCCGTGGGCCGCGCCGGGAATTCCGCTGAAGGCGATGAAGTGGCTGTTCCAGCGCCACTCGCCGCTGGCTATCTCGCCCGGCCTCGATCCGGCGTTGTACCGCTTTCTGTGGCAGATGCTTCGCAACTGTTCGCCCGCACGCCATGCGGTGAACAAGGCGCGCATGGTGCGCCTGTGCGAGTACAGCCGTCTGGCGCTGCGCGAGTTGCGTGCCGCGACCGGCATCGATTACGACGGCCGCAGGCTCGGCACACTGCAGCTGTTCCGTACCCAGCAGCAGTTAGACGAGGTGGCGCGCGACGTGTTGGTGCTGGAGCAGGCGGGCGTGCCGTACGAGTTCCTCGATGCGCAGGGCGTCGTGCGCCGCGAGCCGGCACTGGCCGCCTCGGCCGTGCGCTTCGTCGGCGCGCTGCTCACGCCCAACGACGAGACCGGCGATTGCCACCTGTTCACGCAGCGTCTCGCCGGCCTTGCCGCCAGCGCCGGCGTGCAGTTCCGCTACGGCAGCGTGGTCGAGCGCCTGGAGCGTGATGGCGATCTCATCAGCAGCGTGCGTATCGACAACGAGTTCGTGCGCGCTGACCTGTACGTGCTGGCGCTCGGAAGTTACTCCGCCCTGCAGCTCGCGCCGCTCGGCCTGCGCTTGCCCGTGTATCCGCTGAAGGGCTATTCACTGACCCTGCCAGTGGCCGATGCCGCATTTGCGCCGCAGTCGACCGTGCTCGACGAGAGCTACAAGGTCGCGATCACGCGATTCGCAAGCCACATCCGTGTCGGCGGCATGGCCGAGCTGTGCGGCTACGACCTGTCGCTGCCGCCGCGGCGGCGGCGCACGCTGGAACTGATCGCGAGGCAGCTGTTTCCGCGCGGCGGGGATCTCGCGCGCGGCGAATTCTGGTGCGGCCTCAGGCCGGCGACGCCGGATGGCACGCCGGTGGTGGGTTCGACGCCGTTGCGCAACCTGTTCACCAACACGGGGCACGGCACGCTGGGCTGGACGATGGCCTGCGGCGCGGCGCGCTACCTTGCGGAGCTGATCGCCGGGCAGCAACCGGGGATCTGCACCGAGGGCCTCGACATGTTCCGCTATGCACGCAGAAATGGTTAGCTCGACCTATCTACCGGCGTCGCGCTGACCGCAATTCACCGGCGTCACGCGGCTCCGGTCCTCGCCATCAATGCGGGCAGGGTGGCGACGGATTCGGTGGCTACCGTCCTCATGCACTGTACGAATTGCCGCTGCACGGAGTTGAGCGCTCCGTCGATGCGGTACGCCGCGTACAGGGTGATCGGCACCGAGGGTTCCACCGGGCGGGCCTGGATGTTGGTTCCGCCCGATGCCGCCATGAAAGGATCGACGAGCGCCAGACCCTCACCATTGGCAACAAGATCGCGCGCGATCTGATAGGTCTGCACCCAGATCGAAACACGCGGCGGCGGGCTCAGCTGCTCGAGATAGGATTGCAATTGCCGACCGAGACTGTCGGCGGTGCTGATGCCGACCAGGTTCGCATCCGCAAGGGCCTCGACTGGTAACGGCAACGTGGCTTCGCGGCCAACCCAGGTTCCGCGCGGTGCGATCACCGTGAGCAATCCGGTACAAAGCGGTTCGCAGCGAACGTCCGGGTGGGGCGATTCCTGCAGCGTGAAACCAATATCGGATTCGCGCAGTACGATCGCCTTGAACATTTCGCGCGAGTGCTGCGTGGCGATCTCGATCGAGGTCTTGCCCATCAGGCGCTGCAGTCGCGTGATGGACTGCGGGATGATGGCATTCGCGAGCGTTGGCGTGGTCACCACGCGCAGCAGCCGGTTGTCCGCGCGGGCGATGTTCGCAACCAGCATCTGCAGGTCGCAAAGGTGCGAGAAGATGTGCTCGATCTGACCCTTGATCAACTGGCTTTCGGGCGAAAGGTGCAACCGCCCCTTGGCGCGAATGAACAGCGGAAAACCGAGGCGCCGCTCGGCCTGCTGCAGCAGCTTGGTCGCGGCCGGCTGCGAGATATTGAGCAGGCTGGCTGCGTCGGTCAGCGTTCCGGCCTGCAGGATGGCCTGAAACATTTCGATGTAGCGAAGGTGCATGGTGCTCCGGAGTGTCGGACTCGAATCCGGCGCGCGCTTGTGAATGTTCGTTACCTTCTCGTTTCGCATACCTGGAGGATACTGCAGTATTCGTACCAGCAGCCTGCGGCGTGTTGCGGCTCCGAGGCGCCGAGTTGGGTTCAAGGCCGCAGCTTCTTGGGGCAGAGAAGCCGGTACGCGATCAGTTCTGGCGCTTGTGAACCAGATAATGGGCAGCCAAAGATTTCCAGACCGGGCCTGGTCGCCCGGCGCCGACCAGCTGCCCGTCCAGTTTCACGATTGGCAGGACATCCTTCGTGGAGCTCGTCACCCATATTTCGTCGGCCGATGCGAGTTCTGTGCCGGAAATGTGCCGCTCTTCGACGCTCATGCCGCAGCCACGACAGATCTCCAACACCAGCGCGCGAGTGATCCCCGCGAGTATCAGCGGGCTCAGCGGCGGCGTGCTGATGCGTCCCCGTTTTATGACGAAGACATTGGTGGATGAACCTTCCGTAAGCTGGCCGTGGCGAAACATGATCGCTTCCGCGGCCTGGGCTTCGATGGCGCGTTGACGTGTCAACACATTCGGCAACAGTGCCACCGACTTGATGTCACAACGCAGCCAGCGCCAGTCCTCGGCGGTGATGGCGCTTGCGCCCGCAGCACCCTCGGGATCGTCGATGGCCGTACTGCCGAGTGGCGAGGCAGTCATGAAAACCGTGGGGCGCGTTGCCGGCACCGGGAAGCCGTGATCGCGGCTATCCGGCGCACCACGCGTGATCTGCAGGTACACGGCCAGATTGCCGCTGCCGTTGCGCGCAACCATCTCGAGAATGAGCGCGGCCAGTGTCTCGCGAGGCGCGGGTCGCGCGATTCCCACTTCGCCCAGGGAATACTCCAGCCGCCGCAAGTGCTCGTTGAGTCCCAGCGGCCTGCCGTCGAACACGGGAACCACTTCGTACACACCGTCCGCAAACAGGAAGCCTCGATCCATGGGAGAGATGCGCGCCTCTGCCGCATTCGTGAACTCGCCGTTCAGGTAAACAATGGTCATGTCCTTGCTGACTTCCGCCCGTGGTTCAGATGGGGAAAGTAGCGCAGTTGCCATGCGCATCCCATCCAGCGAATGACGATGGATGATTACTGCATAACCTTGAGTTATTCCCACTCGAAGTAATTTCATTGGATCGCAGTGCCGATTGCACGCATCGCATCCTGCAGCGTGCCTGGCACGCCATTCATCTAACAAAGGTCGTTAACCAAAGGTTATGGCGCCTGCATGCTTTCGAATTGCGTCCGCAGAATGGGCGCATACATGCTCCTCGAGCTGACTGGATGTGACCTGGTGAAGATCAACGAGGAAGCGGCAAATGAAAGGATTATTGAGAGCAGTGGTTGGTGCGGCCATGATGTTTGGCTTCATCGCCCAACCGGTCGGTGCGCAGACGGGCCCAGACCTGACTTCTGAGATCGCACTGGCGAAGAAGACCTTGGCGACTCCCAAGGTCAAGGCGGCAATGGCGTACGTCGAGCGTTCGAAGGACGAAACCGTACGGGAGTGGTTGAGCCTCTGTGAGGCGTATGGACCTACTGGCAGCGAAATATTCCGCGCGCGGGCGATATACCGTCTCTTCCGGATCTACGGTTTGTACGACGTGCGGATCGACGAGGAGAGCAACGTGATCGGTGTGCGCAAGGGCACGGGCGGAGGGCCGACCGTGGTTCTGAATGCCCATCACGATGCGGTGCAACTGTGGCCCGCCAACCAGCCCATTGACGCGTTCGTCGCCGATGGCCGGGTGTGGTGCCCCTCGGCCGGTGACGACATTTCCGGAGTGACCCAGCTGCTTGCGGTGCTGCGTGCCATGAACGCGGCCAACATTCAGACAAAAGGTGATGTCTGGTTCGTGACCTTCAGCGGCGAAGAGCCAGTGGGCAACAACGCCAGCAACGGCGCTCAGCAATTCGTCAACGCAAACTATCCGCACAACCTGGACTGGCGCAAGGGCGATATCCTGATTCAGTTCCATGGCGGCGGCGGCGAGGGTGTGGACACCGGTTCGACGCCCGTGCGGCACCGCTCGCGTTTGCGGCTGTTCACGCCGATCGAGGGAAATCGCTGGGGCCGCCATTCCATCGACGTGCTCGGTCCGGTGCTGATGCGGCTGCAGGAGCTGCGTGATCCACGCGCGGAAAAGCGGGGCTACAGCTACAACGAAGACCCGATCCTCTACTTCAACACCGCCATGGTCGAGGGCAGCGAGATCATCAATGCGCCGGCACGCGATATCACCATCCGCCTGGACCTGCGGTCCGCCAGCGAGGCGCGACTGAGGAAGGCCCACCAGGACATCATGCGCATTGCGAAAGAAGAGACCGAGAAGTTCGGCGAGGGCTTCCGTTTCGTCTATGAGGTAGTGAGCCAGAACGGCGTGGGGCAGGACGTGAACCCGGCCGGCATCACCGGCTTCGACAAGGTCAACAATGCCGCGGCGAAGATGGCCGCCGCAGCGTCGAACGCACTGTATGGAACCAAGCCCATCATCGACGAGCACAGCGGCTGTGGCGACTGCGTGCGCGCCTACCGGCAGGGCATGCCCGGGTTCTCCTTCTCTGGCGATGTCGTCGACCATGGCGGCGGCAAGTTCGAGCAGCGTGGGACCGCGCCGCTGAAGTCCGAGACGCGACGGATCTCCGTGGGAAGCCACGACATCACGGAGAGCAAGGAGATCGACCAGGTGTGGTCCGGCATCAAGCACGGCCTGCTCTTCACGATCGCTTACACGGGTCTCGTGGAGTGAGTCCTGGAGGTAGTTAGACCGCCTCGCGGGGCGGCGGCGCGAGCGCTGCCGCCCCTTTTGGCTCCTGCGCACGCGGTGCGAGGCAGCCCGCATGACCTTCGGCGCCGGCGCCCCGCCGGTAGCACTCGTCCATCCGGCTTGTGCCGTGCATCCGCCCCGTTAAAGCGCGTACGTGACACTCCACCTCCGCAGCTCGTGCATAACAGCCGGTTATGCACCGTAGGAGTATTTTCATTGGTGATCCCGCCGCTATCTTGAATACCGTACCTGTCAAACAAGGGGGCAAAGCACGCCGGGTGCCTAAAAAAGTATGCGCTGCAGGTCCCGGGCACCTCAGCAATCGATAATGAACGGGAGTCTCCTTTGATCACGAACTATGGTCTCTTCTCTGCTTCTGCCGATAACGTGGCCGCGGTTGCCCATCGCCAACTGGTGCGTCATGCCGTGCGGCTTGCGCTCGCGGGCGCACTGTTCGCTGCTGGCACGGGCGTAGCACTGGCTGCGGACGAGCCCGTCGTCCCAGAGGTAGGGGACGAAGATGCGCTCGAGGAGATCATGGTCACGGGCTCGGTCATCCGCCGTCGCCGGGACGATGCCGCGCTGCCCGTTACCGTAGTCTCGAAGGAGGAACTCGCGCTGCGCGAGGCCGGCTCAACGGTCGATCTGCTGACAGCAATACCTTCGATTGGAAACGTGCCGCTGAATGAATCCGGCCAGGGTGGTTCCAGCGCGCGCGGCGACGTTTCCGCCGTGGCATTGCGCGGCATGGGTTCCGGCAGCACGCTGTTGTTGCTCAATGGGCGGCGCCTGGCGGCTCATGGCATGTCTTCGAACGAAAATAACGTTCCCGTCAATTCCGTCAACGCGAACATTCTTCCATCGCACGGTCTTTCCCGCGTGGATGTGCTGCGCGACGGCGCGTCGTCCCTTTACGGCTCCGATGCCGTGGCAGGTGTCGTGAACTTCGTGGTCGACACGGCTTTCCAGGGGACCGAGGTGGAAGTGTCGGCCGGGTTCAACGAGATCGCCTCCGGCAATGATCGCCGTGGCACCTTGACCCATGGCGACTTCTATGCGGACGGCAAGCTGCATTGGACGACGACCTTTGACTGGTACGACCGCGATGCAACGGAATCTCGGGATGTCGTGGGCGACTCCAACAAAATTGCACTGGCGCCGCCGGGATTCAACTCGCTGAACGGACCGTTCTTCGATCGCAGTTCCGCGAGTGCCTATCCGGCCTTCCGGGTCGGCAGCTCTACGGCGACACGCTATCTGGTGCCCACCGCGACTGGAGCCGTGATCAGCACCGCCACACCGCCGCGTGATGGCGAGTTCGCGAATCAGTACTACTACGATGCCAATGTCGGCTACGCGATTCCAGAATCAACGCGTTTCAATTGGTTCAGTCAGCTCGACTATGAGATCAATGACCGGGTGAAGCTGTTCGGAGAAGTGCTGGCCTATCAGGCGAACTCGACCATGCTCCGTGATCCGATCACCTACGGTCCCACCACCGACCTCCCGATCGAGCTGGCGGCCAACAATCCCAACAATCCCTACGGCTCCTCTTTTTATGACCCGGCCGGAGCGTCCAACCCGGACGGCAGTCCTCGCCTGACAGGGACGCCACAATCGGTGCGGCTGCAGTCCTACCGTTTCTCGGACAATGGTCTCGAGGTGGCCGACGTGGAAAACACGGCCTACCGTGTCGTGCTCGGCGCCCGTGGACTGATCGGCAGTTCCTGGAACTGGGAAACCGCCGCGATGTGGTCGCGTGCGAACACCCTGGACGTCTCCACGAACGGATTGCGCGAGTCCGGGGCGCACGCTGCAATTGCCGCGGGTACGTACAACCCGTTCGGGTACAACTTTGCGGTCGTCGGTGGTGCGGTGGTTCCCACCACGCCCGATCCGAACGATCCGGCGGTCATCGCCGGATTCCGCGAGAAATTCATCCAGCATGGCCGGAACATCATCGGCTCCGTAGATGCGCGTATTGGCGGCCCGGTGTTCGACCTCTGGGCCGGCAGCGTTCAGGCGGCCGTGGGTTTGGAGTACCGCTGGGACGACTACCAGATGACGCGTCCCCAGTTCCACGGTGTGAACTACGAGAACGACCTGGGCCTCGATCCGACCGACAACGATTTCATCCGGGCGTCGGGCAAGGACGATCTGTTTGGTGATCGCACGATAGCGGCAGGTTTTGTGGAGACCGTAGTTCCTCTGGCATCGCCGGAGAACAACATCCCGTTGGTGCGCAACCTTTCGGTTGGTGCCGCGTTCCGCTACGAACGCTACAGTGACTTCGGCAGCACGGGCAATCCGAAGTTCACGCTCGAGTACCGGCCACTCGACACAGTGATGGTTCGTGCTTCCTATAATGAAGGATTCCGGGCGCCGACCCTGGCGGCTACGCACTATCCGCCGCGGGCATCGGGAAGCGCATACAACGATCCCTATCGCGAGCCGGTCACCGGTTTACCGGATGACGGTTCGGTTCCCCGTCGCAACATCAGCAGCGGCAATCCCGATCTGGCTCCGGAAACATCGCGGGGCCTGTCGCTGGGCCTGGTCGTGGACGTGCCATGGGTGACGGGCCTGCGCTTCTCGCTCGACTACTTCAACATCAATCAGCGCGACATCGTCGCCGCGCCGAACGCCATTCAAGTGCGCAACAACGACGCACAGTTGTTGCGCGAGGCCACTCAGGCAGCTCTGGCTGCCGGCACCCCGTACGCGAACATCGATTTGGGCAGCGGCACGAATGCGTATGCGGGCAATTCGCTCATTGCACGCGACGCCGTGACGGATTCGGATCGCGCGCTGTTCGCCGCCTACAATGCGGGCCTGCCGCAATCCGAATGGGTGGCGCCGGTGGGTACGCTGCTCTCAACCAGCTCCGAGTTCTCCAATCTGGATGCCGGAGAGATCGAGGGCTACGACTTCAATATCACCCTCAATCGCCCCGACAACGGGTGGGGTAAGTTCGGCATATCCACCGACTGGTCGTACATCGAGAAGTACGATCGCGTCGGCGGCTATCTCGGTGAGGTCTCTACACTGGTGGGTATCGACGGTTTGCCCGAACTGCGCGGCTCATTGAGCTTCAACTGGTCCCGTGCCGACTGGGCCGCGGGCGTCAGTGGCTACTACATCGGATCCTATGCGGACTCTGCCGCGACGATCACCGACAGTGCCTATCAGGCACTCGAGGACCAGAGCTACGTGACGACGATTGACGATACACACTATTGGAAGGTGGACAGCTCGGTGACCTTCAATGTCTTCGTTTCAAGAACCTTCCAATCCGAGAGCGGCTGGTTGAACGGCGTCAGCGCGCGTCTGGGTGTGCGCAATCTGACCGACGAGAAACCACCTTTGAGCAGCAGCCCCGGCGGCTACGACCCCTCGGTGTACAACGCGGTCGCGGCGGGACGCGGCTGGACGTTGCGTCTGATCAAGAGCTTCTGACGGAGCGGATCCACGGGGAAGAGCAATGCGGAAGAGCGTGCGCAGATCGGTGTTGTTTTCGCTCGCGGCCAGCGCCGTGCTGAGCTGGGGCGAGGCGTCCGCCGCCGCTCCGCAGGCGTTCCAGTCTGCTGCCGGGAAAGAGGGGGAGGTGGTGATCGTCACGACTGGCGATGCCATCATCATGCGCCGCCTGCAGGCGATCAGCCGGCCCGGCATCGACCGCATGTGGGGGCTGATCCGTGGCGCGGATGCGGCCTTTACCAATTTCGAAACCCAGATCACCGACTTCACGCTTCCGGCCGCACAGGCGAGCGGTGGCACCTACATGTCTTCGCCCGCGTGGGTGCTCGGCGAGTTGGAGTGGGCGGGTTTCGACATGGTGTCGGTCGCTAACAACCATGCCGGTGATTACGGCCAGGATGGATTGCGCAGCACGCTGGCGGCACTGGCCAAGAGCAACCTCGCGTATTCCGGCGCGGGCGAGAACCTGGCGTTCGCACGTGCGCCTGCGTTTGTGGACACGAAGAAAGGACGAGTGGCTCTGATTTCGGTGACTTCTTCGTTTCCACCGGCCAGCATGGCCGGGGCGCAGCGCAAGGATCTGCGTGGCCGGCCGGGAATAAATCCGTTGCGCAACATCCGGACCAACACGGTGCCGCAGTCGACATTCGACGTGCTCAAACAGCTGACTGGTTCCGACGGGAACAAGGTCAGCTACGGTGGTGCCGAATTCATCGTCGGCGACAAGACCTCGAGCTCGACCAGCGCGAATCCGGATGACATGCGCGAGCTGATGGCTTCGATCAAGGACGCCAAGGCGCAGGCCGACCTCGTCGTGGTGTCCATTCACCATCACGATTTCGAGAATCCGGCGCACCGATTGCAGCCGGCTGCATTCGGTATCGAGTTCGCCCACGCCGCCATCGATGCCGGCGCCGACATCGTCACCGGTCACGGCTATCACATGCTGCGGGGCGTCGAGCTGCACAACGGCAAGCCCATCCTGTACTCGCTCGGAGACTTCATCTTCGAGAACGATCTGGTGAGTTTTCAGCCGGCCGACAACTACGAAAAGGCCGGCCTGACGAGTGATCACCTGATCAGTGATTTCTACTCCGCTCGTTCGAACAACGACACGGGAAGATACTCGGTCGACCGGCGTTACTGGCAAACCGCGATCGCGGAGGCGGTTTTCTCGCAGGGCGGCAACAAGCTGAAGGCGCTGCGGCTGCATCCGGTTTCACTGAACTGGTATGACAGCAAGCGCTCGACGCGCGGGCAACCCGCGCCGGCGTCACCGAAAGAATCGGACGAGATCTTCGCAGACATCCGGAAGAACAGCGCGCCATTCGGTACGAAGTTCGACTATCACAATGGCCTGATCACAGTCGTGCTGGAGTAATGGACATGTTCACCGTTTCCCGTTGCGTCGCGTTGTTTTCGTCCGCGCTTCTCGGCGGCATGCTGGCGGCCTGCTCGGGTTCCCGGGAAGGTGCGCCAGCCGTTTCGTCGGCAGCACCCGCCGACGTGCCCTACGACATTCTCATGACGAACGGCCGAATAGTCGATGGAACCGGCGCACCCTGGTACCACGGCGACATCGGTGTGCGCGGCGGCAAGATCGTCGCGATCGGCAAACTCGCCGGCAGCCCGGCGAAGGAGAAGATCGATGCCACAGGCAAGGTGATCGCGCCGGGTTTCATCGACCTGCATACGCACTCGGACCTCTCGCTGTTACGTGATGGACGCGGCATGAGCAAGATCACGCAGGGTGTGACGACGGAGGTGATCGGCGAAGGCGCATCGGTAGCGCCGCGCAAGCCCGATGCAGATGACGGCCGGTGGGGAATCAAGCCGGACTGGACCACGCTCGCCGGCTATTTCGACAAGCTCGAATCGCAAGGCATATCGGGCAACATCGTCAGCTACATGTCGATCGGCCAGTTGCGCACCTACGTGATGGGCGAAGGAGCAATTCGCCGCCCGACGCCTGCAGAAATGGAGGAGATGAAGAAACTCCTGGCCCAGGGCATGGAAGAAGGCGCCATGGGCATGTCGGACTCGCTCGATACGCCGGGTGTCTACCAGCTGGGGCCGGGCAACGAGATCTCGGAGAACAAGGCGTCGACGGAGGATCTCATCGAGTTCGGCAAAGTCGTGGCGCGTTATGGCGGCATGTATGGCGTGCACCTGCGCGACCAGGGCTCGTTCGTGGAGGAGGCGGTTGCCGAGGCGGCACGCATCGGCAAGGAGGCGGGTATCCGCGTGGAAATCTTCCACTTGAAAGCGGCCGGTTGGCAGAACTGGGGCAAGATGGAAAAGATACTGGCGGCCATCAAGAAGGCGCGTGCCGAGGGGATCGACATCTCAGCGCAGACCTATCCCTACACGGCTGCGGCGCATGGGATGAAGACCGAGCTGCCGCGCTGGACGCACGAGGGTGGCACGGCGGCGATGATCGAGCGCCTGAAAGACGAAAAGCTGCGGCCGCGCATCATGAAAGAAACGACCACCTACATGGAGGGCAAGTACAAGATCGAGGGTACGGGCGCGGTCGGCTTCGACGCGGCCGTGGTCAACAGCGTGCCTAACAACCCGGAAAAGTATCTCGGCAAGACTCTCGGCAAAATCGCGAAGGAAGCCGGCAAGCCGGCCGCAGCCTCCACGCTGGACCTGTTCGTCGAGCAGGGCGGCGACGTGAGCATCCTGATGCACTACATGGCCGAGTCGGATCTGCGTCGCGCCATGGTGGATCCCATGATTGCCTTCGATTCCGACGCTTCTTCGGTGACTCCGGAATTCGGCGGCAATCCACACCCGCGCTTCTACGGCACGTTTCCGCGCATCCTGGGCAAGTACGTGCGCGAAGAGAAGCTGCTGACGCTGGAGGAAGCGGTGCGGAAGATGACCTCGCTGGCCGCCAGCCGGATGGGCCTGCTTGATCGCGGCGTACTGCGCGAGGGCATGGCGGCGGACATCGTGGTGTTCGATCCGGACACCATCATCGACAAGGCGACGTTCGAGAAGTCGCACCAGTATTCGGTGGGCATCAGCGAGGTCGTCGTGAATGGAACGATCGTGATTCGTGCCGGCGAACATACGGGCGCGAAGCCCGGCAAGGCGCTGCGCCGGCCGGGATACAAGCGGCCCGCCAGCGGCTGAGCCGCGACATCCGCACCACCAGATTTGCCGGCGCCACCGATTCTTCCGCCGATCGACGGCCGCGACTTCCTCGTGCAATTCTGAAGGAGCGTTTCAATGCGGGAAATCAGGGCTCTCGTGGCTGCAAACGTTGCCGCCCCCAACGGTCACTACTCGCATGCCATGGCGCATGGTGACGTCCTCTACCTCTCCGGCCAGCTGGGCCGCGGGCCTGACATGTCCGACGCGGACGCCGGTGATATTCACGCGCAGGCGCGGCGGTGCCTCGCCAACATCGCCGCGATTCTCAAGACGGCGGGAGTGGACATGTCCAACCTACTCAAGGTGACCGTGTACATCACCGATGTCGATCACTGGCCGGCGGTGGATGCCGAGTATCGGCGTGCGCTGGGCGATCACCGGCCTGCCCGTGCCGTCGTACCCGTCGGGCCAATGCACTACGGCTCACTCATCGAAATCGATGCCATCGCGGCATTGTGAGTGACCGGAATCATGCGATGAAGACACTCAGTTCCCTCGAGACGCCCGCACTCGTGCTGGATCGTGTGGCGCTCGATCGCAACCTGGCGCGCATGAGTTCCCGCATGAGTGAGTTGGGCGTGGGACTGCGCCCCCACGTGAAGACCGCCAAGTCTCTGGATGTGATCCGCCGCGCGCTCGTGTCGCCGGCGCAAGGGATCACCGTATCCACGCTCAAGGAGGCTGACTACTTTTTCGAGGCGGGTGTGTCGGACATCCTGTATGCCGTTGGCATCGCGCCTGGAAAGATCGCGCACGTCCTGAGCCTGATCGCCCGCGGCGCGCAACTGAAGATTGCCGCCGACAATATCGAAGCAGTGAGGGCGGTCGCGGCCGCCGCCGCGGCGCGGGACGTGATCGTGCCAATGGTCATTGAGCTCGACGTCGACGGCCATCGCTCGGGTGTCCGGCCGGATTCCGATCTGCTGCTCGAGCTGGGAAGGGAATTCAAGGTTCACAGGCATCTGCGGCTCCGAGGCGTGATGACACACGCCGGGGACTCCTACAATTGCGCCAGCACCGATGCGATCGGCGACATGGCGGAGCAAGAACGCGCTGGGTCCGTGCTGGCGGCCGAGCGGTTACGCGCCATGGATCATTTGCTGGACATTGTCTCCGTCGGCAGTACTCCGACTGCAAGATTTGCGCGTGCCCTCGATGGGGTCACCGAGGTGCGTGTCGGCGTATACATGTTTCAGGACCTGGTCATGTGGAACCTCGGCGTCTGCCAGCTGACGGACATTGCGATCGCGACTCTGGTCACCGTTATTGGTCACCAGGCGGAACGCGGATGGCTGATCACCGACGGCGGCTGGATGGCGCTGTCGCGCGATCGTGGCACGGCGCACCAGGCCGTAGACCAGGGATATGGATTGGTGCGCGACATTCGCGGACTTCCGACGGAAGAGGATTTGCTGGTCGTGTCCGCCAACCAGGAGCACGGGATTCTTGCGAGGCGCGATGGGATGCCGGTGGATCCGGCGCGATATCCCATCGGCACCATGCTGCGTGTGCTGCCGAATCACGCCTGCGCGATGGCGGCACAACATGCCGAATATCAGGTGGTGCGCGGATCGTCGATAGAGATTCTGGAGTCGTGGCCGCGGATCAATGGCTGGTAGCGGGCACTGCCCGACGTTCGGACCAATCAACTAGCCCCGGGCCCGACGTTTGAGATTCATGCGATCAAGAATCCGGCTCGCAATTTCCTCGACATTGCATTCCGACACATCCAGGTGGGGAATGCCCTGTCGCTCGAAGAGTGAGAGAGCCGTGCGCACCTCGTACCGCACCTGCTGCGGCGATGCATAGCGACTACCAGGCCTGCGCTCCTGCCGGATCAGCTGCAGTCGTTCCGCTCCGATCGTGAGGCCATACAGTTTGGCCACATAAGGCTGCAGTGCCTTCGGCAGCTTTCCCGTCTCGAGGTCCTCGTCGGTCAGCGGATAGTTGGCTGTGAAAACGCCGTACTGCAGTGCGAGGTAGAGCGAGGTCGGCGTCTTGCTGGTCCGCGAAACACCGATGAGGATCAAGTCAGCGCCGCGGTAGTCCCGCGCGCCGGAACCGTCATCGTTCGCAAGTGCGAAATTGGTCGCGTCGATACGCGCCGAGTGGGCAGGATCTGCGGCAGCTCCCGCGATGGCATGACCGGTGATGTGCGCGGAACGCACTTCCAGCTCCGCTTCCAGCGGCGCCAGGAAAGCGTCGAAAAAGTCCAGGAAGAAGCCATTCGCTTCCTTCACCAGCGCGCGGACATCATCGTCGACCAGCGTCGAGAAAATGATCGGCCGGGCTTTCTCGGTACGCGCAATCGCATTGATCCGTTCCACCACTCCACGCGCCTCCTCGCGTGTTGAAACGAATGGCATGGTCACCGTGCGGGTTTCGACGCCCTCGAATTGAGCCAGCAAGGCCTGCCCCAGTGTCTCGGAGGTGATGCCCGTGCGGTCAGAGACGAAACAAACGGTGCGTGGGATCACGACGCTTTGTGGCTCGCGAGCAGCGTCCAGGTTTCAATGACGCTATCCGGATTGAGCGAGATGCTCTCGATACCCTGATCGACGAGCCAGACTGCGAAGTCAGGGTGGTCGGACGGACCCTGGCCGCAGATGCCTATGTAGGCTCCTTTCCTGCGGCATGCTTGAATCGCCATCGACAACAGTGCTTTCACGGCGTCGTCGCGTTCGTCGAACAACGGTGCGACGACAGCGGAATCCCGATCCACCCCCAGTGTCAGCTGCGTCATGTCATTTGAGCCGATCGACATACCGTCAAAATGTTCGAGGAACTGATCTGCCAGAAGCGCATTGGTCGGAAGTTCGCACATCATCACGATCTTGAGTGAGTTCTCGCCGCGCACGAGGCCGTTGGCCGCGAGCAGCTCGATAACCTTGCGCGCCTCCCCGACGTTGCGAACGAAGGGCACCATGATCCAGACGTTGGTCAGGCCCATCTCGTCGCGCACGTATTTCAACGCACGGCACTCGAGCTCGAAGCAGGGTCGGAAGGTCGGATCGACATAGCGGGAAGCACCGCGAAATCCGAGCATCGGATTTTCCTCGTGCGGCTCGTACTGCGACCCGCCAATGAGGTTTGCATACTCGTTTGACTTGAAGTCCGACAGACGCACGATGACCGGTTGAGGTGCAAACGCTGCGGCAATCTGCGAGATGCCCTCGGCGAGCTTGTCTATGAAAAATCGCACCGGATCTGCATAGCCGGCCATCTGTACACGGATCGTCTCCTGCAACTTGGAATCGAGCGTTTCGAACTCGAGCAGCGCCCTCGGGTGCACGCCGATCATGCGGTTGATGATGAACTCGAGCCGCGCAAGACCCACGCCCCGGTTCGGCAGCTGGGCAAACGTAAACGCGCGGTCAGGGTTGCCGACGTTCATCATGATTTTCAGGGCCAGGTCCGGCGCCGCGTCGAGTTCTATCTGCTGATGATCGAAATCGAGTAATCCCTCGAACACGTAGCCCGTATCACCCTCGGCGCAGGACACCGTAACGGGTGCGCCTTCCTTGATCGCCCGGGTTGCATCGCCGCACCCAACTACCGCTGGTACGCCGAGCTCACGCGCGATGATGGCGGCGTGACAGGTACGCCCGCCGCGGTTGGTGACGATGGCCGCTGCACGCTTCATCACCGGCTCCCAGTCCGGATCCGTCATGTCGGCGATCAGCACGTCGCCGGGTCGCACGCGCTCGATATCCTTGACGCTTGCGATGACGCGCGCATGCCCGGAACCAATGCGCTGGCCGATGCTACGTCCCTGCGCGAGCACAGCCCCGCGACTCTTGAGCGTGAAGCGCTGGATGCTGCGGCCCGAGCGGCTCTGCACGGTTTCAGGCCGCGCCTGCAGGATGTACAGCTCGCCGGTCGCACCGTCCTTGCCCCATTCGATGTCCATCGGGCAACCGTAGTGCTGCTCGATGATGAGTGCCTGCTGCGCAAGCGCGGTGGCGTCTGCGTCGCTGATCGAGAAGCGCTCGCGGTCCTCGCGTAGCACGTCAACCGTTTGCACGCGATCAGCCGAGCCAGCCGGCGCATAGATCATCTTGATGGCTTTCGCACCCAGGTTTCGCCGCAGCACAGCGGGCCGGCCGGCGCGCAGCCCGGGTTTGTAGAGATAGAACTCGTCCGGGTTCACGGCGCCTTGCACGACCGTCTCGCCGAGTCCGTACGAGGCCGTGATGAATACCACTTCCCGGAATCCGGAATCGGTGTCGAGCGTGAACATCACGCCGCTCGCCCCGAGGTCGCTGCGCGCCATGTGTTGCACGCCCACCGACAGCGATACCAGCGAATGGTCGAAGCCCTGATGCACCCGGTAGGCAATCGCGCGGTCGTTGAATAGCGAGGCATACACCTCGTGCATCGCTGTCAACAGCGCCGCCTCGCCCTGTACGTTGAGAAAAGTCTCCTGCTGGCCTGCGAAAGAGGCTTCCGGCAGGTCTTCCGCAGTCGCCGACGACCGGACGGCTACCGCAACTCCCTTGCCGCCGTCCATCGCGCGCCACGACGCAAGCACTTCGTTCTGCAATTGCTGTGGCAGGGACGTTGCGCGGATCTCGTCACGGATGGTAGCGCCGACTCTGGCAAGCTCTGCGACGTCATCGACGTCGAGCGCGGCGAGCCGTGCATGGATGCTTGCAGCAAGCCCGCCCTGATTCAGAAATTCTCGATAAGCCTCGGCGGTGGTCGCGAAGCCGTCAGGCACCTGGATGCCAAGTGTGGTGAGTTCACGCAGCATCTCGCCCAGCGAGGAGTTCTTGCCGCCAACAGTTTCGACATCCTGGCGACCGAGCTGGTTCAGCGGAATTACGTAGCGGGTCATCGCGGCCTCACGTGGAAGAGATCCGGACATCACCCAAAAAGTCTACTCCGCTCACCAGCCGGCGGCCTGTCCGTCCTTGCGAAAGTCCGAGCTGCCAACGAACACGAGGCCGTCATCTGTCCTGCGCACGCCGATCACCTGCGCGCCGCCGACGTTTGCGCCGGTGACGGCACGCACGTCATGTCCCATCGACTGCAACGTCGCGCCCACCGCATCGAACAGCGATGTCTCGAGGCTCAACCGGTTCGGCTCCTGCGCGTGACGGAAGCGCGCAATGTCAGTTGCCGCTTGCAGGTTCGCGCCGAGATCGATGATGTCCACGAGCATCTGCGCGTGACCCTGCGCCTGCATGTCGCCGCCCATGAGCGTGACCGTCATGACCGGCTTGCCTGCGCGCATCAGCATTCCCGCAGATAACGTGTTGTAGGGCCGCTTGCCGGGCGCGATCGCGTTCGGGCTCTTGGGGTCCAGCGTGAACAGCGTGCCGCGGTTGTGCAGCGGGAAGCCGTAGCCCGGCACCGTCAGGCCCGAGCCGAACGCGTCGAAGTTGCTGTTCACGAGCGACACGAGGTTGCCGTCCTTGTCCGCCGTCGACAGCACGATCGTGTCGCCGCGCATGTCATTCTTGCCGGGCGGTCCGGTCGGCGATGCACGCCTGGCGTCGAAGCGCGCGCACTTCGATTCGGCATGCGCCTTCGACAGTAAGCGCGCGAGCGGGACTTTCGAGAAATTCGGATCGGCGTTGTACTGGTACAGGTCCTCGTAAGCGAACTTCTTTGCCTCGACGAGCATGTGCCAATAGAGCGGATTCTTAGGTCCCAGCGACGCGAGTGACTGACCCTTTGCCCACGTCGGCACGCAGGCCTCCAGGATATTGAGCATCTCGTTCGTGGCCCATGCCTGCGACGGTGGCGGCAGCTCTAACAACTCATAGCCGTGGTAGGTCGAGCGAGCGGGCTCGACCCACTCGCCGGCGTACTGTTCGAGGTCGGCCAGCGTCATCGTGCCGCCGACCGCCTTCGACTTGGAGACGATCGCGCGCGCGATCTCGCCTCGATAAAAGACCTCGATTCCATGCGCCTGCAGCAGGCGCAGCGTCCTGCCGAGATCGGGATTGCGGAAAATCTGACCCGGCGCCGGCGGCTTGCCGCCCGGCAACCAGACTTTCACTGAATCCGGATCGAGCTCCGTGCAGCACTTCTGGAGCGGCAGCGCGGGCATCAACTTCCAATCGGTGGCAATTCGCTGCGAGACCGCGAAGCCGTTTTCTGCGTACTGCGCGGCGGATTCGAGGGTTTCCTTGAAAGTGAACTTGCCGAACCGCTGCAGCATCGAATGCCAGCCCCAGATGGAGCCCGGCACCGTGACCGTCAGGATGCCGCCATCGGGCATGCCCGACATCGGACCCCAGGACTTGAGATCCTGCTGATAGCCCAGCTTCTTGAATCGCTCGATCGTCGCGCCGGTCGGCGCGGTGCCGCTCGCGTTGAGCACGTAAACCTTGTCTTCCTTCGCGATGTAGATCACCGCGAACACATCGCCCGCGACGCCGACCATCATTGGTTCGACGACACTCAGGGTGCTCGCGGCCGCGATCGCCGCATCGACCGCGTTGCCGCCGCGCGCGAGCATGGCAAGCCCGGCCTGCGCAGCGAGCGGCTGGCTCGTGACGACCATGCCGTTGCGCGCCATCACTTCGGAGCCAGTCTGGGCAGGCCAACCTTCGGCGCGCACGCCGCGAATCGCCTCGCAAAAGGGGGCTTTGGATTCGGATTGACACCAGGGATCCGGCGGCACTTGTGCGTTCGTGACGGACGAGACGAGGCCGAACAAGAGCAATCCGTTGGAAATCAGGCGCATCGAAGCAGCTCCCCGGTGAAGTCAGTTCCAAGTGGCATACCGTCGAATAGTATTACCTCCTGTCCACCACCCGCCGCGATTTCGTCATCGGCACGGGCCAGGGCGGTCACGCCTTCGGCCTGCGTGCGGGCCGCGGCTGGTGGAAACATGGTTGGGGACCATCGGAATGGTGGATGCGGCCCTCATGCGCTAACTAGCTGCTCATAAGATGAATCGTTGCAATCCAGGAACCTCACGATGAATACGATGACGCCCGGCGAAATGGCAAAGACGATCAGCGCGGGTCTCTTGTCATTCCCCGTGACACATTTCAAATCCGATCTGAGCTTCGATGAGCGTGGCTTTCGCAGTCATTGCGATTGGCTGCTGCAGTACGAAGTCAGCGGCCTGTTTGCAGCCGGCGGTACAGGAGAGTTCTTCTCGCTCACGCCATCTGAAGTACTCCAGTTGTGCCGGGCAGCCGTGGAAGAGACGCGCGGCCGCGTTCCCGTCGTCGTAGGCTGCGGTTACGGCACCGCCATGGCGGTCGAACAGGTGCGAGCCGCCGAGCAGGCAGGCGCCAATGGCATTCTCCTGATGCCCCCATATCTCATGATTCCCTCGCAAGCCGGACTGGCCGCGCACATTGAGGCAGTCTGTCGCGCGACATCTCTCGGTGTCATCGCATATAGCCGCGACAATGGCATCGTCAGTGAGCACACCCTCGAGCAGTTGTGCGAGCGCTGCCCTAACCTGGTTGGTTTCAAGGATGGTGTCGGCGACATTGAAATGATGATGCGGATCTACGCACGGCTGGGCGATCGCCTGATCTACATTGGCGGATTGCCGACGGCTGAAACCTTCGCGCTTGCCTACCAGGAGATGGGAGTCAGCACGTACTCATCCGCCATCTTCAACTTTCTCCCGGAGTGGGCCATCGCGTTCTATCGGGCGGTCCGTTCGCGCGACAAGGCGACGGTGTTGCGCGAACTCAATGAGTTCGTTTTTCCATACCTGGAAATCCGCAACCGCGGGCGTGGTTACGCAGTGTCGATCGTCAAAGCCGGTTGCAGCGTCATCGGACGTCCCGCAGGTCCGGTCCGCCCACCGCTCACCGACCTGCTGCCACAGGAACTCGCTGAGTTGCGACACCTCATCGACAAGGTCCGTGTTGCCAGGCGGTGAGTTCCTGATTGCGCGAACCTACAATCACACCATGCTCAAAACAACTACGCCCCGCGACGATCGCACCGAACCAGGGTTGGATGCTCCGATCGTCAGATCGATGCGAGTCGTACCTGTCGCCGGTGAGGACAGCATGCTGCTCAATCTCAGCGGCGCGCATGGCCCATTCTTCACTCGCAACATCGTCATTCTCACCGATAGCGCCGGGCGCACCGGGGCAGGGGAGGTCCCCGGCGGCGAACGCATCTACCAGACATTGATGGAAGCCCAATCTCTTGTCATCGGCCAGAGCATTGGGCGATACCGTGACGTCCTCAACCGGGTGCGTAGTACCTTCGCTGATCGAGACCAGGGCGGCCGCGGACTGCAAACGTTCGATCTGCGAGTCACCATACATGCCGTGACTGCACTCGAAGCAGCCCTGCTCGACCTTTTGGGTCAGTTTCTCGGCGTTCCAGTCGCTGCATTGCTTGGAGAAGGACAGCAGCGCGATTCGGTGGCCATGCTGGGCTATCTCTTCTATATAGGCGATCGCCGTCGAACCGGTCTGTCCTATCGACAGGAGCCCGACTCCAAAGACGACTGGCTACGGTTGCGCAACGAGGAAGCGCTGTCGACCTCCGCCGTGGTGCGGCTGGCGGAGGCCGCCCAGGGCCGCTATGGCTTCACTGACTTCAAGCTGAAAGGTGGTGTTCTTGCAGGGCCGAGTGAGATCGAAGCGGTCACCGCTCTCGCGGAGCGCTTCAAGTCGGCAAGAGTGACCCTGGATCCGAATGGCGCGTGGTCATTGAATGAGGCGGTAGAGCTTTGCAGTGGCATGCAGAACGTGCTCGCCTATGCAGAAGACCCGTGCGGAGCGGAGAACGGATATTCCGGTCGTGAGATTCTCGCCGAGTTCCGGCGCGCGACTCGTCTGCCAACCGCAACGAACATGGTTGCAACCGACTGGCGGCAGCTGATCCATGCCGTCCAACTACAGGCGGTGGACATTCCGCTGGCTGATCCCCATTTCTGGACGATGGAGGGTTCTGTCCGCGTCGCGCAGCTGTGCCGCGAAGCTGGACTCACCTGGGGATCGCATTCCAACAATCACTTCGACATCTCACTGGCCATGTTTACACACGTCGGCGCTGCGGCTCCGGGCCGTACCACGGCGATCGACACGCATTGGATCTGGCAGGACGGCCAGCGTCTCACGCAAGAGCCGTTGCAGATCAAAGACGGTGAAGTGCGAGTGCCGCAGCGACCTGGCCTCGGCATCGAAATTGATATTGATCGGATCGGGGCTGCGCATCGCCTCTACAAGCGCCTGCCAACCGGTGCTCGCGACGACGCTGTGGCCATGCAGCACCTGATTTCCGGCTGGACTTTCAATCCCAAACTACCCTGCCTGGTGCGCAATTTGTGAGCGCTGCGAATCCCGCGGTTCCGAAGCTCGGGAATCTGCGGTACTACATTCTCTTCCTGATCTTCGCCGTAACCGCGGTGAACTACGCCGACCGCGCGATCGTATCCATCGCAGGGCCTGCAATGGCCGACGAATTCGGTCTCGATCCGGTCGCGCTGGGGCTCATCTTCTCCGCATTCGGCTGGTCGTACGCGCTGGGCCAGCTGCCGGGGGGCTGGATTCTGGACAGGTTCGGCACCAAGTGGGTGTATGCAGCGAGCATCACGCTGTGGTCTGCATTCACACTTTTTCAGGGCCTGGTCGGATTCGTGACCGGCGGAGCGGCGTTTGCGCTGCTGTTTGGATTGCGTTTCATGGTGGGCCTGTCAGAGGCGCCCTCATTCCCTGCGAATGCGCGACTGGTCTCGGCCTGGTTCCCGAGCGTAGAGCGCGGCTTCGCGTCCGCAGTCTTCAACTCCGCACAATACTTCGCGACAGTGATCTTCGCGCCATTCATGGCGTGGATCGTTCATGACTTCGGCTGGCGGAAAGTGTTCTGGGTGATGGGCGTGCTTGGCTTCGGTGTCGCGTTGACCTGGATCCGCGTCATTCATTCGCCCCGTCAGCATCCCCGGATGAGCCAGCAGGAGCTGGCGCTGCTGAGCGAAGGCGGCGCGCTGCTGGACTCGGAGGAGAGCACGCAGGCGACCCGAAAGGGACACGGCTGGGACGTCATCCGCCAGTTGCTGACGAACCGAATGCTCGTTGGCATCTACCTCGCTCAGTACTCGATTACGACGCTTACTTACTTCTTCCTGACATGGTTTCCCGTGTATCTCGTCAAGGAACGCGGATTCACGATCCTGCAGGCGGGGTTCGCGGCAGTGGCACCGGCGCTGTGCGGATTCCTGGGTGGAATTCTGGGAGGCATCATTTCTGACCGCCTGTTGAAGTCCACAGGCTCACTGACGCTGGCCCGAAAGGCCCCGATCGTTGCTGGCATGCTGCTGTCGACCGTGATTATTGCCTGCAACTTTGTAGATAGTTCGGCGGTGGTCGTAGCGCTGATTGCCCTGGCCTTCTTTGGAAAGGGAATCGGCTCTCTGGGCTGGGCCGTGGTCTCGGACACCTCGCCGCGGCAGGCACCGGGGCTCAATGCGGGACTCTTCAATACCTTTGGCAACCTCGCAGGCATTACCACACCAATAGCGATCGGCTACATCGTCAAGGCCAGCGGCGGTTCGTTCGCCGGTGCACTCGCGTTCGTGGCGCTGAATGCACTGGTGGCGCTCGCTTCCTACCTGCTAGTCGTAGGGAAGATCGAACGCGTGGAACTTCGTGCCGAGCTACGACCACCGCCTCACTAACCAGGCGCACCGGGACTCGATCACTGGGGCACGACGCAATGGCGTCGATTCGGTCGGCATACCCTAACTACATAGTTCGCGAGCGCTGAGACGTCGATCTCAGGCGGATCGCGCGGAGTGTGCGTAACCTCGGGCGATGAAGTGCGAGCGACCAGGAGCGTTGTAGGAGATGGCCGGGAAACGCAGGTCAGGTCATTCACCTACGAGCCAGTGTGATGTTGAGCCCCGCGATCCCAACCAACTCGCGCCTGGTCTGGGGTGCCAGCGTCGTGCATGTCGTTGAATGTAATGCCGTCGCACGCCGCTGGACACATCGAGTCAATCTACTGCGTGAGAGCGGTTTTACCGGTTCGACGCCTTTGCTGCGCCTATACTGGAGCCGCTACAGCCGAGGGGCACGGTCCATCAAGCCTCGCCGACAAGGAAGTGCATGCGCCCCCGCGATGCAGTGCTTTCCGTGGGTGCCTTCGGACCGGCGACGGTCTTCGCGCTCGCAGGCACGGTGTTGTTTTCAGTTGGACGTGGCGACTCTCCGCTGGGGCATGCCGTGCTCGATACGGGCGTGTGGTTGCTGTCGACCGTCATTGCGCTAGCGCTGTGGAATCTGGGCGCTCGGACCAGCGACCGCCTGCTGCGCTTGCTGGCGCTCAGCTTCGCTATGACTTCGCTGTGCGAGCTCGGGCACGTGCTGGTCACCGTTGAGTGGTCGGGTGCGCTTGCACCCATCGCGCGCTCGCGCGAATGGCTGCGTCCGGCGACCTGGCCGTCCGGTGCGTACCTGCTCCCGATCGGAATCGCCTGTGCGATCAGGTTGGCCAGCCGCGCGCGTTTGAATGACCTCGGGGTGGGAGCTGGTCTGCTCGTACTCGGCGTGGCGCTGCTCGTCATCTTCAGCTATCTACCGCGCTATTCAGCACCGGGTCTGTTTGGAATCTCGCGCCCGACGCTGGTGCTCGTGTCGCCGCTCTGGGTACTAGTTGGCTTTGTCTGCTGGCAGCGCCGCGCGAACCATCGGATCTTCCCGGCGTTGGCGCTCGTCGCCGTATTGCTGTTCCTCGCGAGCCTGGCAATGCTCTATTCGCGGGCGCCAAGCGACGCGCCCGCGATGACCGCTCATCTTGGCAAGGCGTGCGGGTATCTGACACTGGTGCTGATCTTGATAAGGTGGGCATCGCTCGACGCGGTGGAGCGCATTCGCGCAGAGCAAGCCCTGGCCGCAACCAACGCGACGCTGGAGCGTCGGGTCGGCGAACGCACCGTGGAGTTGCAGTCCGCCAATTCCGCCCTGCAAGACAGCCACCTGCGCACGCGAGCCATTTTCGAGACCGCGCTCGACGCCATTGTCACCATCGATCAGAGAGGACGGATCTCGGAATTCAATCCGGCCGCCGAGCGTATCTTCGGCCATGCCCGCGCGAACGTGATCGGTCAGCCGCTCGATGAGACCATCATCCCGCCCGATCTGCGCGAGGCGCACCGACAGGGGCTTGCCCGTTACCTTGCCCACGGCGATTCCAGGATTCTCGGCAAGCGAATCGAGGTCACTGGCTTGCGTGCGGATGGTTCGACTGTCGCCATTGAATTGAGCATCAACCACATGCCCGGCAGCGGTCCACCGCAGTTCGCGGGTTTTCTGCGCGACATCACCGAGCGCCACGAGGCGGAAGCAAAACTGCTCGCCCAGATCGCGCGCTTGAGTCTCCTCGATCAAACTACACGCGCCATTGGTGAGCGGCAGGATCTGCGCAGCATCTTTCAGGCCGTTCTGCGCAGTCTGGAGGATCACCTGCCGATCGATTTTGGCTGCATATGCCTCGGCCAGCCCGGCCAGAAGGCGCTGTCCGTCTCCTGCATCGGAGCACGGAGTTCCGCAATCGCGCAGGAAATTGCGCTGACCGAGCAGAGCCGCATCGATATCGATGAGAGTTGCTTTGGCCGCTGCATGCGCGGGCAATTGCTCTACGAGCCGGACGTTGCAGCATCGCCGGTCGCCTTTCCGGCGCGCCTCGCACGCGCGGGCCTGCGCAGCCTGGTCATTGCACCCCTTCTGGTCGAGAGCGAAGTCTTCGGCGTAATGATCGTCGCCCGAGGCCAGATTGCGGGGTTCACGAGTGGTGAGTGCGAATTCGTTCGACAACTTACCCAACACGTCGCGCTTGCCGCTCACCAGGCAAAGCTCTACACCGCGCTCCAGCGTGCGTATGAGGATCTGCGCCAGTCGCAACAGGCCGTGTTGCAGCAAGAGCGGCTGCGTGCGCTCGGCCAGATGGCAAGCGGCATCGCGCACGACATCAACAACGCGCTCTCGCCCGCGACGCTGTACATGGAATCACTGCTCGAGCGCGATCCAAGCCTGAGTACGCGGGCGCGGGAGGAACTCAAGATCGTTCAAAGGGCCATTGACGACGTCGCGAATACGGTTGCACGAATGTCGCAATTCTCCCGACCGCGCGAGGATGAGCTCGCTCTCGCGCCCGTCGATCTGAATGAGATGCTGCGACAAGTCGTCAATCTGACTCGCGCCATCTGGAACGACATGCCGCAAAAGCGCGGCGTCGTCATAAGGATGGAGACCGACTATGCCGCAGATTTACCGGCCATCATGGGTGCGGAAAGCGAGATTCGCGATGCGCTCACGAACCTCGTTCTGAACGCGGTCGATGCAGTGGCGGACGGCGGGACGATCACCGTGCGTTCCCGTGTGGTCGGCAGCGGCAGCATCGCCCGCGTGCAGGTTGAGGTCTGCGATACGGGCGTCGGCATGAGCGAGGCGAACCGGCTCCAGTGCCTCGAGCCTTTTTTTACTACGAAAGGCGAGCGCGGCACCGGTCTCGGGCTCTCCATGGTCTACGGCATGGTGCAACGTCACAGCGCAGAGATCGAGATTGTTAGTGAGCGGGGAAAGGGCACTACGATGCGTCTCAGCTTCCTTGAAGCCACGACGGCCGTGCTCGGGCAGCCGCACGAAGCTGCGCTGCCGTTGAAACGGATGCGTATCCTCGTCGTGGACGACGATCCAATGCTCCTGAAATCACTGCGGGACGCGCTCGAGGGAGACGGACATACGATCACGATCGCCGATGGCGGCCAGGCGGGCATAGACGCATTCGCGGTCGCGGAACGGCTGGGCGAGCAATTTGCCGCGGTCATCACCGATCTGGGAATGCCTTACATTGATGGCCGCAGGGTAGCTGCGGCGATCAAAGCGATGTCTGCGGTGACGCCCGTTATCCTGCTCACCGGCTGGGGGCATCGCCTGAGGCAGAATAACGAAGTTCCCGAACATATCGATCGGGTGCTTGCCAAACCTCCAAAGCTCGAAGAGCTGCGCGCCGCACTCGCCGAGACGACCACCTCGCATGCTCCGGGGTCTGCGCCTGAGGCCGCCGCGTGAACAACTCTGCAATCGCCCGCATCCTCATCGTCGACGACGAAGCGGCACAGGTGACCGCGCTCTGCCGGGCACTCCAGGGGCAGGGCTACGCGACCACGGGATTCGAATCATCGTCGCAGGCTCTGCAGCAACTTCGAGAAGGTGCCTTCGACATCGTCATCACCGATCTCATGATGCCAGAGCTCGACGGAATCGCTTTTCTGCGCGCTGCGCACAAGATCGATCCTGACCTGGTCGGCATCATGATGACGGGCAAAGGAACTATCGACACTGCAGTCGCGGCAATGCAGAGCGGGGCGCTCGATTACATCCGTAAACCCTTCAATCCCAGCGGCATGCTGCCGGTGTTGTCCCGCGTGCTCGGCGTGCGCCGGCTGCGCCTGGAGAAGGCGGCACTCGCGCTGCAGCTCAAAGAGCGCACGGCGGCACTCGAGATTGCCAATCGCGAGCTCGACGCTTTCGCCCGCTCTGCGTCCCACGACCTGCGCACCCCCGCAACCCGGATCATTGGCTTCGCCGAACTTCTCCTCCAGGAGAAGGCGGGCCCACTGAACGTGAAACAGAAAGAATTCCTCGGCCATATGCTCGAGGGCTGCCAACAACAGGTGCGCCTCATCGATGGCTTGTTGCGCCTGACACGCCTGGGCCACCAGCCGCTGGCGAAAGAGCGAGTGAAGGTCGGCGATCTGGTGCACGAGCTGTTACGCGAACGTCACGAGATGGAACCTCATCGCAAGATTGCGATTCAGGTCGGCCCACTCGCGGACGCATGGGCCGATCCGTTGTTGCTGCGGCAATTGTTCGAGAATCTTTTCGCGAACGCCTTCAAGTTCACCCGCCGTACCGAGAATGCCGCCATCGAAGTGCACGGACAGCATCAAGACGGCGAATCGATATACCTGGTCCGCGACAACGGCGCGGGATTCGATATGCAGTACGCCGACCAGCTGTTTACGATCGCACAACGTTTGCACGGAGATGACGAATTCGAGGGAACCGGTATCGGGCTGTCGATCGTTCAGCGCATCGTCGAGCGCCATGGAGGGCGCATTTCCGCGCAGGCGGAAGTCGACAAGGGCGCGTGCTTCACGGTTGCCCTGCCGTACCAGGCGCTCGATGCAACTGCTCAATCGTCTTCTTGACGATTATCACCGGTTTCCCCAACCGATCCTGCAAGGCGCGCGACAGCGTCGTCCAATGTGAGCTTCCATAGACGATGAGAATGCGATCGTTCCCGTCGAGTTGTTGCAGGATCGTCGACAACAGGTGCTCGTCGCGCACGCGCATGTTGTCGGCGCCCATTCTCTGCAGCAGAGTTTCCGTTCCGGGATCGTATCGGTGAGGCATCTCGACATCGGAAACGGGATCGACGCCCACGATCCTCGTGTAATCCGCGATGAATTGCGCTGCGGTGGCGGGTTCGGTTCCAGTCATTTGGGCAACGGCGCGAGACTCTCGCTCATACCTGGACGTGAACGCGGTTGCATTTCCTGCGGGCATCTCGCCACTGCGTCGCGCTTGACCGAGGGACCTCAATCGAACGGCGAACAGCACGTCATCGCGCTTGTACCCCTTGGCGACCAGACCCTCGATCTCCTCGGTGACGGTGGGTTCTCCGCCAATGAAGGGCACATTTCTGGCCAGTGCCTGAGAGGCTGCGAAAATCGCTTCGCTCTTCGCGAAGGCATCCGCGTCCGGCCTGTCGCGCCGGTGTGCCGCTTCCACGAATGGCTCGAAGTTTCGACCGAACGCTGTCGGAAAACCCTCGACGATGACCAGCGACGGATTCGTGTCGGTGAAGGCGCGCCGGACGGCATCTATCGTGCTGTTCTCGCTCGTGAACACGTGATCCGCGCCGACGAAAGCGAGCACATCTCCCCCGGAGCGGTACGTGACGATGAACGGCGCTTCCGTGGACCCGCGCTCTTTGGCAAGCGCCTCGCTGAACAAAGGTATCGCGTTCTTCGGCGGACTAACTCCGGGCTGCCCGGCCGAAAGCGTCGCCGCAGTCAATATCAGGACAAGGCCTGCCATGGTTTTGGCCATAGTCATATCCGGCAAGATGGTAGTCCTGCAGATCTGCAACCTTGACTTCGAGTTGTTCATACAGCGATAAGTTGCAGTCATGAACCGCCGCGAACTCACGAAGCTCCTTGGAACTGGCCTGCTGGCCTCGGCGATCACGCCGCGCATCGCGCTTGCAGCAACGCCTCCACAAGTCGCCATCACCATGGACGACTTCAACCTGCACGGCGCCGACGAACAAACAGCTGAGAAGCGCAACCAGGCGATCCTTTCAGCGTTTCGCTCTCATTCGGTCAAAGCAGCCATCTTCGTCGCCGGCAAGTGCATCGACTCGGACCCCGGACAGCGCCTGCTGAAGCAATGGAACGACGACGGCCACATCATCGCCAACCACACTTACTCACACCGAAACTACGCGGACAGTGACTTCTCCGTGTACACAGCGGACATGCTCCGCTGCGAAGCGCTTATCAAGGACTATCGGCAATTCCGCCGGCTGTTCCGATTTCCGTTTCTGAGGGAAGGCAACACCGCCGAGCAGCGCGATCGGATGCGATCCTTCCTCGCCGACCAAAAATACAAAAACGGCGCCGTCACCATCGATGCCTCCGACTGGTACATCGACGAGCGGTTGAGAAAACGACTCACTACCGATTCAAACGCCGATACGACCGGCTATCGTGACTACTATCTACAGCACATCCGCGATCGATCCACTTACTACGACGACCTGTCACGCCGCTCACTGAACCGCAGCGTCAAGCACACACTACTTGTCCACCACAACGTGCTCAACGAGCTCTATCTGGGCGACATCCTCGACCAATACAAGCGACATGGCTGGGACCTGATCGACGCTGAGCACGCGTACACCGACCCCATCTTCAGCGAAAAGCCAGACGTCCTGCCCGCCGGGGATAGCCTGGTACTTGCCCTGGCAATCCAAAACGGCAAAACCAAACGACCGCGCTATCCCAGCGAAGCCGGCGAATACGAAGCCCCGAACATGGACCGCCTGGGTTTGTGACACGATCTAGCTAGACGCTCATTGCCGGGCGATTTTCACTGGTTGCTGCGACGAACAATCAGCGGCACTCGAAGTCGTCAGCCCCCACAGGCTTGCAGAAGTCGCCCCACTTGCCCGTCTTCCGCCAGTAATCGACGATGCCCGCGTCGCGCAGCAGCGCTTTGAAGCCCGGCAACGTGCGCACACGGGAGTACGGCATGATCCAGGGCTGCCAGTACTTCCGGAAGTCCACGTTTTCGGGTCGGTCCAGTAAGGCACGCACCGAGGTCAGAGCCGCCTCCGGTTCATTTAACGCGTCGGCGAGCACGAACGCTCCCTCGTAGCCCGACCGCCGCTCCTCGACAAACTTGCGAACCATGGCCCGCATGGCCGCGCGGTCGTCGAGCACGGGCTCGAGCCCTCTGATGAGTGGATACCGGTTTTCGCCGATAGGGCCGATATCCCGCAGGAGCAGCTGGTACGCCGCGTGCACAGCGGCGCGATCCGATGGGTCAAGAGCCAGTGTGCGCAGGAATCGAATGTTATTCGGCTGGGCGTGGGAACCCTCGAACTCGCGACTGCGCTGGTATTCAGCCTCTGCTTCCCGGTACCTGCGCCCCATGGTGAGGTTCCATTGCTGGTCGCGGGAAGGGAACATGAACACCGGTTCGGTGCGGATCACTCGCTCGACCAGTTCGGTGCCCTCGTCGAAGTGGCCCACGACGAAGATCACATTGATATACGGATACGCGCGCTCGAAAGTGAATGGACCGGTGTCCAGGATCCGCCGCGCGACTTCGATGGATTCGGCCCATCGCCTCTCGTTCGCCAGTTGTTCGGAGCGGATGCGCAGCGCCATCCAGCTTTCCGGCGCCAGTTCCTGTACCCGGGCGCGCGCCCTCACTGCCTCTTTCCGCAGCGACGCGACCTGGCTGCCGCCTAACTGCTCGGCCCTTGTATCCAGGTCCTGCGCGAGGAACTCGAGCTCACCCGCGAGTTCACCCCACGCGAGCACGAACCGCGGATCAGATTGCACCGCCTCGCGGAGCAGCTGCACCCGCTGGCGATGGTCGTCCAATGCGTGGCGCTCGTCGAGGAACAGCTGTCGCCACCTGAGATAGCGATTGTAGGCGTCGAGGTTGGTGGTCCCGCCCTGTGCCCGATTCATAGGCCCGACGTCCAGCTTCACCGAGAGCGCCTGCGCCACGTCGCGTGCAATCTCTTCCTGGACTTTGAATACGTCGCGGAACTCGCGCTCGTACACGTTCGACCACAAGGGCGTGCCATCGCGCGCGCGCAGCAGCTGCGCGGCGATGCGCAGCCGGTCGCCGTCCCTGCGAATGGTGCCGTCGAGCAAGTGATCCACGCCGAGCTTCTGGCCGATAACTCGCAGGTCTTCATTCCGACCCTTGAATAAAAGCGTGGAGCGCAGCCCGACCAGTCGCAGCGCCGGGATATGCGTGAGCTGATTGATGATCTCGTCGGCCATACCCTCGCTCAAGTATTCCTGGTCGCGCGCAGCGGACAGATCGGCGAACGGCAGCACGGCGAGCGAAACCCCGCTCGGGGGAGCTGAAGTTGCCAGGTTCTGTTCGGTAATCGGACGGCGACCGAGCAGCAAGTAGCTAGCCAGGATGAAAACTGTTGCAATGCCCGCCAACAGGAGGGGGCGACTGTACAGTCGCCACCCTGCTGCCGTCGCGGGTTCCCCAGTGGCAGCGAATGGCCGCAGTGCCGCCGCAAACGAAGCCGCATCCGGGTACCGATCGTTCGGCGATGGCGCCAGTGCCTTCATCAGCACCGCGCGCAACCCGGCTGGGAGCCCTTGCGTGTCGCCGCCTGAATGCAGTGCGGCATAGATGACCGGACGCGCGCCGGTGAGCAGCTCGTGCAACACCACGCCAAGCGAATAGATGTCAGTGCGCGCATCGACGCTCGCGCCGTGCAGCATCTCCGGACTCGCATACTCCGGTGTCAGTGCGCGGCCCCAGGCATGAGTCGGCGCCGCGTCACCGGTTTCGCCTTGAAGCAGTCGCGCGATGCCGAAATCGAGGAGCCGTATTTCTCCCTGCGTTACCAGGATGTTAGACGGTTTGAGGTCGCGGTGAATGATCTGCTGTACATGCGCGCGGCCCACAGCGTCCAGCACCTGCAGAATCACCGCGACGCGGGCCGCGGGGTCGAGCTTGCGCGCATCGCACCAGCTCGTGAGCGGCTCGCCCGCCACGTACTCCATCGCGATGTAAGGGACACCGCGCTCGTCGACGCCCGCATCGTAGAGGCGGGCAATGCCGGGAGCTTCGAGCGAGGCCAGGATTCGGCACTCGCGTGCGAAGCGCGCGGATATCTCGGCTGGCAGCAGGCCCAAGCGCGGAATCTTCAGCGCCACCTGGCGATCGAACGCGCCATCAGCGCGGCGTGCCAGCCAGACCTCGGCCATCCCGCCGGCGCCGAGCGGCCGCAGCAATTCATACGCGCCGAGCCGCTCGCCGGCCTGATGCTCAATCTCACTACTCGGGAGACCGGATGCAGTGACACGCGGCGGGCGTTCGAGCAGCCTTCCCGCAAGGGGCGCGGGATCATCGGTCAGCAGCGCATCGCTCAGAGTCTGACGCAATGGTTCGTCTTCGGCGGGCAGTGACGCGAGCCAGTCGCGTCGCTCAACCAGTGACAGCGGCAGAGACGCATCCAGTAGTTCGCCAAGGCGGGTCATCTGGCTGCTCGTCAACGCCATGCGGCCAATCTACTCCATCGCCGCTTGCAACATGACGCGCGCTTTCAACCACAGCCGCTGCACCGTGCGCACCGTGACGTCCAGCGTGTCGGCGACCTCCTGTTCGCTGTAGCCGCCGAAATAGCGCATCTGCACGAGCTGCGCGAGCCGGGCATCGGCCTGCTCGAGCGATTCAAGCGCTTCGTGCACACGCAGGACGTCGTCGTCGCCTGCCGCGACCTTGTCGGCAATCTGGGTACTCAACGTGAGCGCCCGCCGGCCGGAACCGCGCTTCAGCCGGCCGCGGTCGCGCGCCGTATTGACGATCACCGAGCGCATGACCTGCGAGGCAAAGGCGAAGAAGGCGCGCCGGTCCTCGGCGTGCAGTTCGCCGGAGTTCACATATCGCAGGAAGGAGTCGTGCACGAGGCTGCGGGTATCCAGCAGCGTGCTACGCCCGCCGTCGCGCAGCCGCGCCCGCGCGAGCTGCTGCAATCCTGGATAGGCGGCGGCAAAAAGAGCCGCGCGCGCGCGCGCGCGCGTCGCCAGCCTGGGCCTGCTGCAAGAGTTGGGTGAGTTCCACGTGGGACCTTCCGGAGACCTCGTTCAGTCCTCGTTGCGGGTCATGTTAGCGGAGGCATGTCGTGTTTGGCGGGCAGGCGGTGTCCTGATGGGAAAGGCGGATTTCCCGCCAGGGAGAAAACAACCATGAACCCCGCGAAACTCAGAACGGCCATCGGAATGACAATCTGCGGTGCAATCCTTGCACTCGCCGGTGCATGCAGATTCCAGGACCCGACGGTGGAGGAGTACGCCACCGGGCTCACCAATCCACGGGGCCTGACTTTCGGCCCCGACGGCAACCTCTATGTGGCGGAGGCCGGTATGGGCGGCGAGCTGGTGCCGACAAACGAGGCGGATTGCCCGAGAGACATCAACATCTTCAGTCCGTACACGGCGGGCTTTTCAGGCCGCGTCACGCGGGTGCTCAAGGACGGCACGACACAGACGGTCGCCGACGGCTTGCCGAGCATGACCGAAGCGTCCGGGGCCAGCTACGGACCCACCGACGTTGCCTTCATCGGCAAGACTCTTTACGTGCTGATCGAGATGGGCGGGTGCTCGCACGGGCTCCCCGACGAGCTGAATTTGCCGGCGATCCTAAGGGTCAATGCGGATGGTTCAACGACGCACATTGCCGACCTCGGGGCGTGGCACCGCGCCAATCCAGCGACCTTCATCAAAGATACGAATCCGGCGACCACCGACCAGGAGCCGGGCGGCGTATTCCATTCGATGACCGCCATCGGCGAGAAGCTCTATGTAGTAGAGACCAATCGCGGCTTCCTGTTGCGCGTCAACCCGGCGAACGGTGTGATCGAGAAGCTCTACGACATGTCGATCGACATGGCCGAGCACAACCCCGTCGTGATGACGCGTCACGACAAGAAGTTCTATGTCGGCACCTTCGGCGAGGACGGTGGACCTTCCGAGCTCGCCGTATTCGACAAGGATTTCTCAGCCTACACGCTGCCCTTTGAGTCCCTGCATCCGCTGGTGGGACTGGCATGGAGCGGCAACCAGCTGTACGGCCTCGAGATCTTCCCGCACGACGATCCGTGGACCACTGACAACGCGAACCTCGTGAGCTTCGATCCGCGCACCGGCAAGCGCACCGAAGTGCTGGTCGACTTCGCGAGCCTGCCCACCGGCCTCGTGTCCGGCCCCGATGGTGCGTTGTACACCTCGAACTGGGCCTTGTCGTTCGAGCCAGGCGACGGTGTCATCCTGCGGATTCAACGGTAGTCAGGCCGGGGCGAGTGGCGCCGTACTGGCGCTGCTCGCCGCGGTCGTGCTCACGATCGCGGCGGCGCTCATTCCGACTCCAGAAGCAGCTTCGACAGATATTGTTTCCACAGCACCGCGATGGTGTGCGAACCATGTCCGCGCGTTTCGCGGCTGAGCGGGATCACCACGGCCGAACCGCGCGGCACACGTTTGATTTCACGCTCCAGGATTCCAAGCTCCGGCGGATTGATGAGATCGTCGGCGGAATTCACGGCGAGCAACGGCGCGCGGATCTTCTCGAGGCCGGGATTCGGATCGTAGTCCCACGAGGCGCTCACCTGATAGAGCAGGTCGTTCGCGTCCTGATCGCGCATCGCATTCGCCGTCGTGGTTTCGAGCGTCTCGTCGACCTTGGCGAGCGTCGGCATCTGCTCCTGGCGAAGGATCGGATTGCTGCCCATGAAGAAGATGAGCGCGGCGGCGGTGCGCAGGCTCGGCGGCTGCGCCGTGTAGTTGCCGCCCATCCAGTCTGGGTCGTTGGTGATCGCGTCGATGATGGTCTTACGCCAGACGCGATTGCGTCCCGCGATCTGCACCGGCAGGCTCGCGAGCGGCATGAGTGCGTCCATGAAATCGGGATGGCGTTCGCCCCAGACCCAGGTCTGCATACCGCCCATCGAGGTGCCCATCACGAGCCGCAGATGATTGACTTTGAGTCCTTCGGTGAGCAGGCGGTATTGCGCCTCCACCATGTCGGTGTAGCCGTACTTCGGGAATTTCGCGTGCAGTCCATCGCTCGGCTTGGCGGATTTTCCGTGGCCGATGCCGTCCGGCAGCACGATGAAGTAGCGCGTCGCGTCTAACAACTGCCCGGCACCGAACAACTCACCCGCGAACTCTGGGCGGATGAACTGGCCGCCAGTTCCTCCAGTGCCATGTCCGATGATGACGGCGTTGCGCACGACACCTTTCTTGTCTTTGACCGGTTTGCCGAGCGTACGGTAATGAATGCGCAGCTCGGGCAATCTCTCGCCGCTCGAGAAACGAAAGTCGCGGATGATGAAATCGCCCTCGACTGGCTCGGAATAGTCGGCCGCCAGTGTCGATTGTGCGAACAACGTGGAGCACGCGACCAGCGCGGTACCAAGAAAGCCCAAAAAACGTGGCATACAAATCACCGTGTGGTTGGTCAAAACCGATCACCTCGCGAATCTGCGGAGTTGTACCCAACTTTGCCGCGCGGCGGCAGTCTTCTCGCAGCCCGGGGCCAGACCGTAAGTAAATGAAGGCAACTTTCACCGGTTCTCCCGATGAATGATATTGAGTGATCCGCCGATAGTCGGCCGGCGCTCGAGCACATCCAGGGGAAACATGCGGAGGCGGGACTTCATCAAGGCCGGTAGCGCCACGGCGCTCCTGGCCAGCACGCGCGGTTACGGCGCGCCGGTCCATAACTTCGATGGCTACGATTTCGGTGCCGGGCCGCCTGTCTCCGGGCGCCTTTATCAGGGTCCGTTCCCCACCGAGCGATTCGCGGGTTGGCAGGTCGTGATGGCGACCACCGCATCGAAGGAGATCATTCCCGGTTTCGGCATGGGTCTCGTCACTTATCTCTGCGACGAAGTGGGGCCCCCTGCGAAGCCCGGCGAGCGCTTGGAAAAATCCCTGGAAGATCTGGCGCGTTTCGCACTGGGTACAAAGTTGTACCTGCGCGTGAACTGGAAAGACGTGCAGCGCAAGCCGGGCAGGCTCGATCTGTGCGAACACTGGCGCATCGCCTTCGATCTGGCGAAACGCTACGACAAGCGCATCGGCCTGCGCGTCATGATGAGCAATCCCGACATCGAAGGCTCGGCGCTGCCGGACTTCCTCGCGAAGCGAGTGCCGATGGTCGAGCTCGGCGAGTGGCAGAACCGGCGGCGTTTCGAGCCGCGCTACGATGACCCGGCATTTCAATCCGCCTTCAACGAGCTCACCGGACTACTGGCTGATGCCTACGATGGCCACCCCGAAGTCGAATACGTCGACACTGCGATGTACGGATTCTGGGGTGAAGGGCACACGTGGCCGCTGGAACGCCATCCGTTTCCGGATTCCGCGACCGCGGAAGCCACCTTCGTGCGCATGCTCGAGCAGCAGCTCGAGCACTGGAAGAAAACGCCGCTCGCGACGAACACGCAGCCTGACTTCAGCAAGGTTGGCAATTTCGAGCTGCTCGAGCGCACCGTGCGCAGCCACAACTGGCTGCGTACCGACACGATCTTCATCGAGAACGAGCAAATCGAGGCGCTGAGCAACCGTCCCCCGTGGACCGGCGTCACGTTGGAAGTGCCGATGTCCGATGGATCGCGCCCGAGCTTGCATCTCAACGAGGGCGTGACGCTCACTGACAACGTGATCGGTCACGTGCGCGACGTGGGCGCCTGCTATTTCTCGCTGTGGAACTGGCATCGCATTCTCGCCGAGAGACTCCACCACTATTACGAGCAATATCCCGACGCCCTGAACAGCCTCGCGCGCATCATCGGCTATCGCGTCAGGCCGTCCTGGGTCTGGACCTACGACGCTGGCGACGATGCCGGCTTGATCCTGGGACTGGTCAACGATGGAATCGCGGGAGTTCCGGGTGTACTGCGAATCAGCATTCTCGACGCAACGGGTCGCGTACTTGCCACCGGCGGACTCGATGCGGGCTACCCGCTGCCAGGCAAAGTGCGGCAGGCGAAGTTCCCGTTGCCGCGCGGAACGGATTGGAGGGGTCTGCGCGTCGCGGGTGCGATCGAGGTGAAAGGCCAGCGCTATCCGGTGCGTTGGGCGTGCAAGCAATCCCTCAATGCGGACGGAACACTGACGCTTCAGCCGACGCCGGGAATCGACTGAGAAATCCCCAAACACATCATGGCTGAAACTGCTGCTGCCTTTGGTCCCACCACCAGAATGCGGCTGCGGGTCCGAGCATCAGTACAACGTAAGCAACCCAACCCACGGCCTCGGCGCGCGAATCGAAACCGGCTTCCACGACCGGCTTCCACGGACCAACGGCGAATTTTCCACCGCTGCTGCGCATCCAGTCTCCGAAGTTCCATGCGGCGTGAATGCCGATGGGAACGGCGAGACCGTGCGTGGTCAGTGAAGCGATGCCAAACAACATCGAACCCAATCAATGCGTAGGCTATCTGCGCCGGTTGCGCGGACGGGTTGCGTTCGAGACTCGTGTGCCCGATGCCGAAAAGCGCCAACGCGTGCAATCCCACGAGCATCAGCCCGAGCGCAAATCCGAGGCCGAAGCCCGCGCCGCTGCCGGCGGTCAAATTCGCGCCGATCGATGCCAGGTCCAGGCCGTCCCAATGAACGAACACCCTGGATAACAACCACGCGCCGACACTGCACACTGCGCCTGTCAACGACACCTGCTGAAATCCGGTCAGGGGTTTCGCAATTGCAGCAGCGGAAAGCAACAGCAGCAAGCAAGCCACATAGAACAGGACAATGCGGAAGACGCTGGTCGCTCTAACTAAGGGCACGGTGTCCTCGCCGTCCGAGCGCTGCGCCGCGACCAGCCAATAACCGCAATCGTCGCCAGCGCATTGATGAGCGCCAGGGCAATCCACGCATAAATACGGTCTGTATCGGCGATTTTGCCGGCGAAGGTCGCTTGAAACAGCGACGAATCGGGCGACGTCCGCAGCAGGTTGTCCTGGATGAAGTTGGTCGTGGCATGAAGCGCTACTACCAGCGGCAGCTTGTTGGTTTCGAGCATGACGACGGCAAACAGCACGCTGGCACTGCCCACCACGAGCACGCCCGCGAGCCAGGGCACGCCCCCTGAAACGTGCGCCGTAATGAAGATGGCCGTCGGCACCAGGGCGGCAGTCCAGTATCCGCCCCGTTCACGCAGTGCGCGTAAACCATAAGTGCGATAACCGACTTCCTCGGCAATTCCCATGGCGACCGTAGCACCGCAGGCCGCGACGAAATGCAGCAGGAGCACACGGGCATTCACGTCGAGCTCGAACGGAGTGAGAAACCAAACCGCTGCGAGCCATGCGCCTGCGAGCAGCGCTCCCCACGCGACGCCCCAGGCAATTGCGGCGGGGAGACCGCGTGCCGTCATGCCGAAGTCCGACCACGCCAGCAAGTCGCGCCGCAGGAAGGCGTGCGTGAGCGCCAAAACCAGCAACATTACCGCCGTCGCCTTGATGAGCCATGCATACGCGGCCGCCATCCCACGCGGAGTGAGCAGCGAGGCGATGAACGCTCCGCCAAAGGCGCAGGCGGCGATCAAGATGAAATAGACGACAGTTCGAAGCGCCGAACTCTTTCGGCGGGAGCCGTGCGCCTGACTCAATGGCATTGCCAGCTCGACCAAAGACGAATCAGATTTTTCGTGAGGATTCCGGTGTCGTCACCAGGGAGCGCGGAGCTCAACGGGCAGCAGATCCGGGTCGATTCGGCTTTCAAATCGGCATCCTTCGGGAATTGGTCCTCGACGCCGCTATTCTAGGTCGATACACGATGTCGTGCGATGCCATGGCGGCGGCAGGTCGCTAACAACGATCCGTCAACGGAAAGGGGCAAGGTAACAAGCAGCAGAAATGAGCCCGGTCCGTGAAAGGAAAGCTGCCGCGCATCCTGAATCTCGATGGCAACGCTGCGAGAGGGACAAACATGCTGAGCAGCGGTTCTAAACAGCGGAAAAACTCCCTGCGAACGCGTACTGTCGAGGGGTGAATTCAATTCGACCGCCATTGTCTGCATGTCCGTCGCCCGAAAGGGTGCGTTGTCTCGGTTCTGGAAACCACTCGAGCCGCGTCACCGCGGCCGCCTAGGAGAGGTGCTTGCCGGTTCGTTTCAGGATTCTCGCGTTGCTGTTCGGACTGAGTTTCGTCAACTATCTAGTGCGCAACAATATCTCGGTGGTGCTGCCCAGCATTCGCGCGGAGTATTCGCTGAGCGGGGAGGAACTGGGCTGGATCCTGGGAAGCTTCAATCTCGCGTACGCATTGTTTCAGATTCCCGGCGGCATGTTCGGAGACTGGTTAGGCGCCAGACGCGCACTTACGATCTGCGCCGTCGTGTGGGGTTTGCTCACGTTCATGACCGGCTTCGCCCCGCACCTCATGGTCGCATCGGCGACCGGCGCCATCGTGTCGCTGTCGGTGGCGCGGTTTCTCATGGGTGTCTCGCATGCACCCATATTTACGGTATGCGCGGCAGCCATCGCCAAATGGTTTCCACCCGGCGCGTGGGCGTTGCCCAATTCCATACTGAATACCGGCCTGACGCTGGGGCAGGCCGCAGTGGGGCCTTTGGTCACCTTGCTCATCATCAAGTTCGGCTGGCGTGAGTCCTTCTATGTGATGACGCCGCTGGCATTCGTGGCAGCTGCCTGGTGGTGGTGGTATGCGCGCGATGCGCCGGCCGAGCACCCAGGGGTGACGCCCGCAGAGCGCGCCTACATTGAAGCAGGGCGAGCGGCGCCGCGTGGCGCGCCAACTTTCGCGGAGTTTCGCTCTGTGCTGATCAACCGCAATGTGCTGTTGCTCGCGGCCGCCTACTTCTGCATGAACTACGTGTTCTACATGTTCGCGCAGTGGTTGTTCACTTATCTGGTCGAGGAGCGCGGCTTCTCGGTGCTCGAGAGCGGACTGATGTACGCAATGCCGTTTCTGGCCGGAGCGGTGCTGGCTCTCGCCGGCGGTTTTACCTGCGATGCATTGTGCAGGCGCCTGGGTCCCACTTTGGGTTGCCGTCTGCCGGCGCTGGCGGGACTGATGCTGGTTGCCGTCTTCTTGTTAGCGGGCATCAATTCGTTCAATCACTACGTCGCGGTCGCCTATCTATCTCTGTGCTTCGGTTTCACGCAGTTCACCGAGGGCGCCTTCTGGGCGGCAGCCACTTATGCCTCGGGTTCACACACCGCAACGGCCACCGGCGTCATGAATACCGGCGGCAATCTCGCCGGCGTGCTGGCTCCGGTGGTGGGTATCATGGTGGATCGGCTGGGCTGGTTGCCGACACTCGCCAGCGGCTCGCTGTTCGCGCTGGTCGCCATAGTGTTGTGGTTTTTCGTGCGGCTGGACGGGCGGGCACGAGGAGAGAGCTATGAACGGTGACGACACGACGGTTCGCGCCGCGGACATGAAGCCGGCGCTTGCGCCGCGGTTCTATCGCAGCCAGGAGCTGTTCGAGGTCGAGCGGCAGCGCATCTTCAACACCCAATGGTTCTGTGTCGGCCGTGCGGAACAGCTCGCGAATCGCGGTGACTATCTACTTGTGTCGGTCGCGGGCGAGAGTGTCATCGTCGTTCGCGCGCGCGCCGACGCACTGCGCGCGTTCTACAACGTCTGCCGGCATCGCGGCAGCCGTCTGCTGGGCGCGCCGGGAGAGCCGCAGCCAGCCGGTAGTGCAGCGGCGTGCTCCGGCCACATCGACGGCGCCATCGTCTGCCCGTATCACGCGTGGAGCTACAACCTCGACGGCGGCTTGCGCGGCGCGCCGTTCGTGCGCTTCGACGAATCGTGCCCGAAGGAAAAGTTTTCCCTGGTGCCAGTACATCTGGAAGAGTGGGGCGGTTTCATTTTTTTGAATCTCGCGGAGCGCCCCGCACAATCCTTGCGCGAACAGGTCGGTCCGGTGGCGGAGCGGCTGTCGCGATATCCGCTGGAAGAAATGCGCCGCGGCGCGCAGCTGGTCTATGACGTGCGCGCCAACTGGAAAATCCTCGTGGAAAACTACAACGAGTGCTACCACTGCGGGCCGGTGCATCCCGAGCTCTGCGCGCTCGTGCCCGCGTTTCGCCAGAATGGCGGCGCCAGTCTCGAGTGGAATGACGGCATTCCACATCGCGCGGGCGCCTGGACGTTCACCACCAGTGGAACTTCCACGCGCGCGCCATTCCCCGGCCTGTCGGAGCGTGAGAAAACGCATCACAAGGGTGAAGTCGTCTACCCCAACCTCTGGCTCAGCATGGCGGCCGAACACGTGGCGGCATTTACGTTGTGGCCGATCGAGCCGGGACTGACGCGCATTGCCTGCGACTTCCTGTTCCACCATTCGGAAACCAGCAAACCCGGTTTCGATCCAGCGGATGTCGTGCAGTTCTGGGATGTGGTGAATCGACAGGACTGGGTGCGCTGCGAATCCGTGCACGACGGCATGGGCTCGCGCGGTTTCCGTGGTGCGTTTTATTCGCCCATGGAAGATCCCAGCCTCGACATGCGCCGCTATCTCGAGAAGCACCTGGGCGAGCTCACCGGGGATCCGCGGTGAGCAGCGGCGCAGCGCGCAACGCTTACGATGTCATCGTCATCGGCGGCGGACACAACGGCCTGACTACTGCGTTTTATCTTGCGCGCGCCGGCTTGCGGACACTGGTGCTGGAGCGCCGTGACATTCTCGGCGGCTGTTGTGTCACCGAGGAGATCGACCCGGTGGTGGCGCCGGGCTGTCGAGTCTCCACCGCCTCGTACATGGCGAGCATGCTGCGGCCGGAAATAATCCGCGACCTCGACCTGCAGCGGCATGGCCTGCGCATGGTCGCGGCCGAGCCCGGCGTGCAGGCCGTGACGCCCGACGGGATGGTGTTGCCGTGGTGGACGGACGTCGCGCGCATGCGCGAGGTGCTGCGGCGGGTCGCGCCTGCGGACTGCGAACCTTTCCTCGCGCTCGAAGGCAAGCTGCGCCGCCTCGCTCGTCTGCTCGAGCCGCTGTTCATGCGCCCGCCGCCGGATTTGCACAGCGGCGGCATGAAGACGCTGCGCGAGTTGCTGGGCCTCGCATTGAAACTGCGCGGAGTGCGCGGGCCCGAGATCGCCGAGCTCGTGGCCTTTGTCACTGGGAGTCTCGGAGAATTCCTGGACCGTTCGCTCACCTCGCCGCATCTGAAATCTCTCGTGCTGGCCAACAGCCTCTACGGCAAACATGGTGGGCCTTACGATGCGGGCACCTTGTTCGGCCTGCTGTTTCATCTCCTGGGTGGCGGCGCCGAAGCCAAGCAGGGTTTCATGGGACATGTCATTGGCGGCATGGGAGCAATCACCACCGCGATGGCCGCGGCCTGCGGCTCGCAGGGAGTGGAGCTGCGAACTGGCGCCGCCGTGCAACAGGTGTGCACGCGCGCCGGTCGCGCGGTCGGCGTGCAGCTCAAGGACGGTGAAGAGATCAGCGCCGGCATCGTCGTCTCGAACGCGGATCCGAAGCACACGTTCCTGAGCCTGGTGCCCGCCGCGGTCCTCGACCCGGAGTTTGTTAGTGCCGTGCGCGGCATCAAGATGGACGGACCGTGCGCCAAGCTCAACATGGTGCTTTCGAGGGCGCCGCAACTGCGCGGGCTCGATGCGGATGCGAGCGCTCTGCAGCGCGCTTCGTTCACCATTGTGCCCTGGCTCGACGATGCGCAGCGTTGCTACGAACGATCACGGCACGGCAGCATCAGCGAAGAGCTGTGGATCGACTGCCTCGTGCCTTCACTCGTCGACTCGACCCTGGCGCCGCCTGAGCGTCACGTCATGACCTGTTTCATTCAGTACCTGCCGTATCGGCTCGCCGGCACGAGCTGGGACGCACAGCGCGATCTGGTCACCAAACAAATCCTGCGGCAGATCGAGAGCTTCGTGCCGGGACTATCCGACTCGATCGTGGCCACGCGTCTGTACACACCCGTCGACCTCGAGAGTGTGCTCGGTATTACCGAAGGCAACATTTTCCACGGCGATTTGCGCCTCGATCAGCTGTTTTTCATGCGGCCGCTGCCGGCGTATGCACGCTACGCCACCCCGGTACGCGCCTTGTATCTGTGTGGCGCGGGCACTCATCCCGGCGGAGGCGTGACCGGCGCGCCCGGGTTCAACGCCGCGCGGCGAATTCTCGGCGACCTCTCTCGTGACCGAAGCTTGCGCAAAGGGCTTGCCGCCTGAGCACAGGTTCAGCGTGTCAATTGAAGCTCAATTTTCCTTTGGGCTTGTTGCACGCGGCGGTTCGCTCGCGCACACCCCTGGTTTCATTCCACACCAATTTCTTGTCCTTATAAGGCAGTGGCGTTTCCAAGGTTTCCGTCGGGCGCGCGCCGTGCGTCCATTCTGGGGGGGGCGGATCGCCGTGAAACTGGCGAAACTGCTGGTGCCGCCTTTGAATCGTGGAAATCCGATCGCGACGAGCGCACCCACCGCCGGCACCTGCAGGATCTTGCGTTCGAGATGCAGGAACTTCAGCGCTTCGAGTGACACGCCGGGAAACTTGCCGTCGGCAGGCTGCATCCCTTGTCGGTGACAGAGATGACGGCCAGCTTTCTCAGCGCGAGTGTCGGCGGCAGTTCATCTATAGCCGGGAAGCAAGGGTACCAATGAGAGGGCGGGTCGAGCTGCGTCCCGAACTGGTCGGTAGCAAGTAGATAACCCGAAGTCTCCAGGCCCGTCTTCTCATACGTGAATGCGGAGTAGGGCGCCTTGTCGTCGAGCCGACCAGTTCCCTGCGTGAACTTCGTGGTCGGCGGAAATCCCTTCCACACCGGGGAGTCCTGGGTGAGCACATGCGACAAACAGACAAAGCGCGCGCGGGCGAACGTGTTGTCCCACACATTCCACAATCCTGGCGACGGAGTTGCCTGGTTTTTGGAAATCGCCGGGAGCGCAGTCGCGCCGGCGAGCGCGAAGCCGGTCAGCTTGAGCAACTTTGACGGCTCATGGCGAGTCTCTTCGGATTGAGGGCGTGCAATCTTACCTTCACCGACGAGAAGCTAGTAGGCGCAAAGTTTGGGAATGTCAGAAGCGGCTGAGTCGATGTCCGAGGCGCACCTACGCGCGATTCCAAAATTCTTGATCGGTCACAACGCCCGGGGCGGCGCGCATAATGCGATGAGACCAGGCATTCCGTAACGCATACGAAGGAGGCAGCCATGCAGCTCACAAAATTTCTAGTGCGAATTCCTGCCGCGGCCCTCGTCACCGGCCTCAGCAGCGGGTCGGCGATTGCGGCTGAAACCGGAATCCCCGAGTGCGACAAGTACTTCACGATGGTTGAACAGTGCATCGCTCAGAAGAAGATGTCCCCCGAGGATCAGCAGACCTCGCAGGCTGCGGTTGACCGGCTTCGCGCGATGGCGCCGATCGCTCGTTCGCCGCAGGGCCGTGCCGAGTTGATGAAACGCTGCGCGGCCAGTCTCGAAACGGAGCAGAAAAGCGACAAGTACGGCTGCTTCGCAGCGAAGTGATGAACCTGCGCCCGCTGCATCGTGAGCGGCGGGCAGCAGCGCTGCCCTGACAATGGTTAGAGCGGGAGCGCGAAGATGGAGAAGCGCAACGTCTCGTCGCGCTACAACCCGCGGATTCGGCTCTTTCTTCCGAAATTGATCGCAGGATCGTTGGGCGTCGTCGTGACGTATGTTCTGGTACTCAGGTTCGAGCCATTGATCGGGCTCGATCGATCGCCGGTGGCAACTGCGATCCTGATCGCAACGCTGTGGATCATTCTGGTCGCCGTGAGCTATCGAAGATCATGGCGTTCGCTGAAACGGGTCGCAGTCGACGATCGTTTCCTATACGTATCGGACTATGCGAACGACCCTGGCGAAGCCGCGATTCCTTTGACAGAGATCGTGCGCGTGACCCAATGGCGCGGAAAGTCTTTCAGACCGGTGACGGTGCACCTTCGATCACCCTCAAAGTTCGGGGATCGCATCAGGTTCCAGCCGGCGGCTGCACAAGAGTCTGGCTGGGCCTGGTCCGAGAATCGGATTGTCGATGACCTCAGGGCACTGGCGTCTCAGAAGCTCAGCACGAAGGCCGCACCTCGCTCCAGCGCAACGTCGTCAGACAATGCGTCTGATGTCCGCCGCGACTTCTGACAAATCGTCGTTGAGTTGGTGGTCGCGCCCCTCGAGCTTGCGCACGAGCACGTGGGGAATGGCTAGTTTGTAGAGATCGACGTGCGCGTAGGGGCAGTGTCGACCTTGCTGCCATGGTAGAGATCGATAGGCGTTGCTCGCGGCAAGCGTGCCGCCCAGATCCTGCGATGGCTTGATAGCGTCACTCGGCCATCCGCCAGGCCCGACAAAAGGGCGCGGAAATCAGAAAAACCCCGGCAGGTTTTCGCTCGGGCGCCTGCTCAGCAGCGCGTTGATCTTGTTCCTAGAGCCCCATTCCGCCGGACACCTCGATGCGCTGCGCGTTGATCCAACGGTCTTCGTCGGAAACCAGCGCGGCGATCATGGGGCCGATGTCATCCGGCATTCCAACACGACCGAGCGCCGTCATCTGCGACACGCGCTTGTTCAGCTCGGGATTGTCCCGAACCATGCCACCGCTGAAGTCGGTCGCGATCGCCCCCGGTGCGACGGCGTTGACGGCGATGCCGCGGGGCCCGAGTTCCTTGGCCAGGTAACGCGTCAGAACCTCGACTGCTCCCTTCATGGACGCGTACGGAGCGCTACCCGGAATCGTCATCCGGGTCAGGCCCGTCGACAGGTTCACGATTCGTCCGCCATCTTTCATGAGCGGGAGAAGTTTCTGCGTCAGGAAGAACACGCCCTTGAAGTGGACGTTGTACAGAAGGTCGAGTTCGGCCTCGGTCGTCTGGTCGAACGAATTGTGGTGACCGACTCCGGCATTGTTGACTAGATAGTCGAATCGATCGGCCGCAAGCCTGCCCAGGGCTTCGCGCGCGCGCGCGACGAATGAATCGAATGCGCCGACATCGCCGGTATCGAGTTGCAGGGCGATGGCCTGCGCTCCGGCCTCGCGAACGAGTGCTTCAACCTTCTGCGCTTCCGCAAGATTCGAGCGGTAGGTGAAGATCGAATTCACGCCCCGCCTGGCAAGGCTGAGGACGGTGCTGCGTCCGAGTCCGCGACTTCCGCCGGTAACGATCGCGATGGGGTTTGAGGTGCGCATGGGAAACTCCTTTTGAGGTTGGGCTTCGACTGCGGACTAATCTATTGGGTGGGCAGGAGTAGATAAACCCAGTTCTTTAATGACGACTGTTCATGTGGTATGAACAATCAATGGGTCATTTCAACGGACGATGAACAGCCTCCAGGCGATGCAGGTCTTCCTGCGGGTCGCCGAACAGGCGAGCTTCACCCGTGCGGCGGAAAGCCTGGGGCTGCTCAAGGCAACGGTCTCCCTGGCCGTGCGGCAGCTCGAGAATTCTCTCGGCACGCGTCTCCTTCACCGCACCACGCGCAAGGTGCAAATGACGCTCGATGGCCAGCTCTATTACGAGAGATGCAAGGAGTTGTTATCCGAAGTCGAGAACGTTCAGACGATGTTCCAGCACAGCGGCGCAGCTCTTCGAGGCCGTTTGCGTGTCGATATGCCGAGCCGACTGGCGCGGGAATATGTGATTCCGCACCTCCCTAACTTCCTGCGATCCCATCCTCAGGTCGAATTCGAGTTGAGCACGACGGATCGTCTCGTCGATCCAATCCAGGAAGGCTTCGATTGTGTCTTGCGAGTCGGCGCGCCTCGGGACCCGCAGCTGATCGCTCGGCCCCTGGGACAGTTGAGATTCATCAACTGCGTCAGCGCAGACTACCTCCGCCGGCGGGGTACTCCTCGAACGCTTGACGACCTCGCGCGCCACGACCTGATCCACTATGCAACGACACTTGGGGCCAGAACTGAGGGCTTCGAGTATCCTGCGGGCGGCAAGTATCAGCATCTGCGGATGTCCGGACCGGTAGTCGTGAACTCCTCGGACGCCTATCACGCCGCATGCCTCGCGGGACTGGGATTGATCCAGGCGCCCGAACTCGGTGTACGCGAGGAGATTGCTCGCGGCGCGTTGGTCGAAGTATTGCCGCAATATCCCGCGGAGCCGATGCCGGTGTCGTTGCTGTACGCGCATCGGCGCAATTTGCCAAGGCGGGTGCGCGCGTTCATGGATTGGATTGCGGGAGTCCTGCAGCCCGTGTTCGCCGAGTGAGGACGCTCGCCACCGGAACGATCACCGTAGATTTCTGTCAGGTGTCTTATGAATGAAAACTTCAAATACATCGCAGCCGCTGTGGCGGTCGTGGGTCTGTCGATTGGCGCGGTCATCTACATCTCACTGCGCGGTAAGGCAGCGCCGCCCCCAAAGCCGGTTGCCGCAGTACCGGCGCGACCAGTGATAGCGGCGCCCGAGGAGCCGGCCATCAAGCACCCGCTCCCGGCGCCCGAGACGCAGGAGCCACTACCGTCGCTCAACGAGAGCGACCTGCCGGCACAGAACGCGCTTGCGGACCTGATCGGCAAAGAACCCGTGGAGCAATTCGTCGTCACGAAAGACCTGGTTCGGCATGTCGTGGTGACCATCGACAATCTCTCGACCGAGAAGGTGGCCGAACGGCTTCGCCCCGTAAAACCGATACCCGGCAATTTTGCGGTCCGCGGCTCGGAGGATGCGCCGGTGCTGGATCCTGCCAATTACGAGCGCTACAAACCTCTGGTGCAGTTGGTCCGTTCGACCGACACGCAGCGCCTGGTCGCGACCTACTCTCGCTACTACCCGCTATTTCAGGACGCGTACGAGAATCTCGGACATCCACCGCAGTACTTCAATGATCGCTTGATCGAAGTGATCGACCATCTGCTCGCCACACCTGACCTGCAGGGAACGATCGCACTCGAGCAGCCGGGTGTGCTGTATGTGTTTGCCGATCCGCAGCTCGAGTCGAAGTCCGCGGGTCAGAAGGCGTTGATCCGCATGGGAAGCGAGAACGCCACAGTGGTCAAAGACAAACTACGGGAGTTGCGCAGCGCGCTCGTCGCGCTGCAGCCAGGGAATTGAGCGACTCGGGTGAGGATTTCAAAACAGGTCACTCAACGTTGAGCGGGTCTGGCGACGGCGATTGCTCGCGTTCCAGTCTGGCTTCGACTTCCTTCAGTAGTTGCCGCGCCTCGTCCGTGTGCTCATCGGGGTGCGGGCTGTAAGCAAGCGGAGCCAACGTCTGCGCTGCATCGCTGTCGCGTTTGTCGGCAACCATCTGCTGAGCAACGAGCCAGCGCAGGCTATGGGACCGGCGTTCATCTTGCGACGGCGCGTTGACGGGCGGGGATGCATCGGTAAGAGTGCTGAACTAAATGAGCTCGACGATCCTGGGTGCCGATGGAAAGCCAAGGTGCAGCTGGTGCGCCGCCGCTCCCGAGTTTCCCGCCTATCACGACACAGAGTGGGGCTTCCCGGTCGCCGACGACCGGCGGCTCTTTGAAAAGTTGAGCCTCGAGGGTTTTCAGTCCGGGCTCAGCTGGCGCACCATCCTCGCAAAACGCGCTAATTTCCGCGCAGCGTTCCGCGAATTCGATTTCGACAAAATCGCGCGCTTCACTCCGCGCGATGTTGCGCGCCTCCTCAAGGACGCGGGGATCGTGCGCCATCGCGGCAAGATCGAGGCGGTGATCAACAATGCGCGCTGTGCCAGAGAAATGATAAAGCGCGAAGGTTCACTTGCCGCCTTCATCTGGCGTTACGAGCCAGACGCGAAGCCGGCCGCAAAGCCACAGTCAGCATCCATCTCGGCCGAATCGCTGGCCCTGTCGAAGGCACTCAAGAAGCTAGGCTGGAAATTCGTCGGGCCGACCACGGTGTATGCCTTCATGCAGGCGATGGGTCTGGTCAACGACCACGTGCTCGAGTGCGTGATCAGAAAGCGAGTCGCCCGGGCGCGCAAGCAATTCGACCGGCCGTAGGACTCAGAATGCGCGACGTGTAGAGGGAGCTGGCGCCTGCCGCGGTGTACATCGCTCAATGAGAAGGTGGGCACGCATGGACGGTTGTACCCATGCATGCAAGGGCTTGAGCACACGGCCCCGCGCATTTCGCCGACTGACGGCATCCCAAATGCGCTGTAGGGTGATAAGTCCCTGCTCAAATCGAGACCGCCGTCATGGCCGACACACTGGAAACTATCGAGCAAGTTCGCACCACGGCAGTGGACCTGGCAATGAAGTTCGGGCCCAAACTGCTTGCCGCCCTGCTGATTTTGGCCCTGGGCTATTTCATCGGCCGCTGGATGTCGCGCTGGCTCGAGCGCGCCCTCGGACACGTCGAGATGGAGCCGCCGGTTCGCACGTTGATCGTGCGGATCGCTCGCGCCGCGATTTCAGTGCTGTTCGTGATCATGGCGCTGCAGAATCTCGGCGTTGAGCTCCTGCCGCTGATTGCCGGACTCGGCGTCGCCGGTGCCGGGATCGCACTGGCCATGCAAGGAGTCCTCGGCAATCTCTTTGCCGGACCGACCATCATCCTCACGAAGCCGTTCCGGATCGGCGAGTACATCGAGATTGTCAGCGAGGAGGGCGCCGTGGAGAGCATCTCGTTGTTTCAGACGACGCTCACGCATCCAGACCGCTCGCGCGTCGTGATTCCAAATCGCAAGATCGTTGGTGAGATCCTGCACAACTTCGGCCAGATTCGGCAGGTCATTGTCGTAGTCGGCGTTGCATACGATACGGATCTGAATCGCGCCATCGCACTGATTCAGGAGACGCTGCGCGCGAATGGACGCATCTTGCGAGACCTGGAGCCGCTGATTGGCGTGAGCAAGCTCGCGGATTCGTCCGTGAACCTTACCGTCAAGCCTTGGGTTGCGATCAAGGACTTCGGTGTCGCGGCGGGTGAGATCAACCAGGCAATCCTCGAGATCTTCCGGGATGCCCGCATCGTCATTCCGTTTCCCCAGCGCGAGATTCGAATGATCGCCGCCGCTTGAAACGCACGTGTGAACAAAGATGCCGACCAAGGAGCCAACATGAATGAACTGCAACTAAAACAGCCTCCGGTTGCGAAGACCGGCATGCTGATCCGCAAGCCAGCCGCGGATGTGTACAGGGCATTCATCGACCCGGAAGTTACGACCAAGTTCTGGTTCACCAAGAGCAGCGGCCGGCTCGAAGCTGGCAAGCAAGTCAAATGGGAATGGGAGATGTACGGCGCCGCGACGAACGTAACGGTGAAAGAGCTCGAGCCGAACAAACGCATCGTGATCGAGTGGGACGGCTACAGCGGTCGTACCACTGTGGAATGGAAGTTTGCGTCCCTGGAGCCCGGCGCCACGTTCGTCAGCGTCGCGGAGTCGGGCTGGACCGCAGATAGCGACACGCTTGTGCAATACGTGTCCGACTCAGGTCAAGGGTTCACCTGGACGCTGGCCGGCCTGAAGGCACTGCTGGAGCACGGCATCCGCTTGAATCTCGTCGCCGATCGTTTTCCCAAAGGCCCGCAGGAACCCTATCCCGATCACTGAAGTCGGTGGCGAAACCCCAGTATCGGAAGTCGGCTCTCCATCAACTGAGTACTCTTGCGATCTCCGGCACGGGATGTGCGGTCAGATCCTTGGGTACTTCAGCAACGACGCACTGCGCGACTTCCGCACGAAACGCCGCACGCAGATCGCCAAGCATTTTTGGCGGCGCGACAACGACGAGCTCGTCGAACTCGCGCGCGTGTTCCATTTCGTACAGCGTCTCGGCAATTTCTGAGGCGAACTGCTCCTCCGCCCGGTCATGCCAGTCGGTCTCGCCGATGGCGGTTCGTGAAACGCCATCGACCCCATGAATTCGTCCCGGGCGATCGGTGCCTTGCTCGCGGGTCGGCGGATTCTCCTGCCGCAACTCGCGTTCGACAATGAACTCGAGCGCGCGTGGTGTGCCCTTGTTGCGCAGAAACAGCGCCCGCCGGCCATCACCGACCAGGACGAGGGCGTTGCTGGGAATATGTACGTGAGCCATGGCGGATCCTCCTGTTCCCACTCTATTGAATGAATTCATGCGGTATAGCGCTGGGCGCCCGAGCGGCATGTAGGAGTAGTCGCATGGTTGGCACGCAGCTCACGCGAGGGGAGGCTTCCCGGAACTCACGCGCTCACTCGCAGTCCGTTTCTGGGCGAGGTGCTCAACCAATCGGAGGTCGCTGCCATGCTATGCAAAGACATCATGAACCCGGATGTGGAATGTGTTGCGGCGCGCACCTCGGTGCGCGAAGCCGCACGCAAGATGCGCGATCGGAACGTTGGATTTCTCCCGGTCTGCGATGAATCCATGCGTGCGATCGGCGCGGTGACCGATCGCGACATCACGATCCGCATCGTCGCCAACGAACAGAAGCTGACGACGCCCGTGGAGGCGGCGATGTCGCTCGATGTGATCGCGTGCCTGCCAGAAGACGATCTGAATGTCGCACGCGAGCTCATGGCACAACATCACAAGTCGCGCATCATGTGCGTTAACCGCGAAGGCAGGCTCGAAGGAGTGATCAGCCTCTCGGACATCGCGCAGTTCGATGCTTCCGCCGGGGCGGTTACGCTGCGCCATGTCAGAGACCGCGAGGCACGCGGCACTTACCGGGCGGCGGCAAACAGCGACCGGGCTTGACGACTCGCGGGACGCGGGACGTCAGATGCCAGCTACGAGGCGCCTGACTATCCCCTGCGTCTTGTGAGTCCAGCCACGGCCGTGATGAGGGCATCCGCATCGACGGGCTTCCCGATATGGAGCTGGAACCCGTTCTGAAGTGCACTGCTGGCGTAATGCTTGTTGGCGAATGCCGTCAATGCCACCGCCGGAAGCTTTTCTGGCGTATGACCCGCATCACGCACGCTGCGGATCAGATCAAACCCATCTTCCCCGGGCATTCCCAGATCGCTGACCAATATCTGCGGAGATGCCGCCTCGAGCGCCGTTATGGCTTCACGAGCGCTTGCCACTGGAATCACGCTTGCCCCGACGTCGGCGAGCACTTTGCTTATGAAGTGCCGGCCATCGGGGTCGTCATCCACCACCAGCACGCGCAAACCGTCCAGGCGCGTCGCAGGTGCGTGCTGCGGTACCGATGCGGCCCGCAAGCTATCTACTGAGCCACCGGTTGGCACGGCATCGGGATCACAAATGCCCTGCAAGGGCAGGCAAACGGTAAATGTCGCGCCGCGCCCGATGCCTGCGGTCGTGGCAGCTACTGTTCCGCCGTGAAGCTCCACGATGTGCTTGACGATGGAAAGCCCAAGTCCCAGGCCGCCGTGATTTCGCCGCGTGCTGCTGTCGGCCTGCCGAAAGCGGTCAAAGACGTAAGGAAGCAGTTCTTCGTCGATGCCTTGCCCGTTGTCGGTGACCACAATGCGTACATCGGAATCCTGGCGATCGATCGTGATTCTTATCGTCCCGTCTTCAGGCGTGAACTTGATGGCGTTGGAGAGCAGATTCCAGATTACTTGCTGCATGCGAACGTGGTCGCATGAATAAGCGCCAATGTCCGGGCTGAACTCTGGAATGATCTCAACACTTTTTGCATCTGCGGCCGCGCGTACGACGTCGATGGCTGCCTGGGCGATGGACGCAAGGTCACAAGGCTTGGGATCTACCACCAGCTTGCCAGAGATGATTCTCGAGACCTCCAGCGCGTCATCCATGAGCTGCGCTTGTGCCCGACAATTGCGCTCGATGATCTCAATGCCCTGCTGTATCTCCGCCGGGGTGCATTGTTTTTTGCGCAGAATCGTCGCCCAACCGAGCATCGCGTTCAACGGCGTGCGCGCCTCGTGGCTGAACATGGCGAGGAAAACATCCTTGGAATGGTTAGCTGACTCCGCCTCCAATCGAGAGGCGCGCTCTTTCGCCAACAGCTTTTCACGCTCGGCTTCGAAGGTCTTGCGCTCGGTCACGTCGTAGAAACAATTGATCGCTCCGACGGCCTGGCCCTGGTCGTCCTTCAATGGCGCAATATTGACGATGACGACGACCCACGAACCATCGGGCCGTTCGATATGAACTTCCCCGTCAGTCACTCCCGGAATCCTGCCGGTCAGCACATCGCCCATCGGGCACTGCTCGTGGGGCATGTAACTTCCGTCCGGCCGGTACATCTTGAATGAGCCACAAAAACGCTCATCAGTATCCCCAACCCTTGGCCGGCGGCCCCACAGTTCCGCCGCGCGGTTGTTGTACTCCTGAATTACACCCGAGGCGTCACAGGAATAGACGGCGACTGGTGCGAGGTCAAACAACGTGCGGTAGCGTTCCTCAGCCGCCGTGCGCGACGGCCGACGCTGGGTGTCCGCGCCGCTGCCGGCAGTCGCGACAATCGCTTTCTCTCTCGCGTCTGAAATTACTGAGGACATAATTACGGCCCGAGTCTATCGAGTGGAGTCGGGCGGATTCTATGCTTCCGACTCCGGTGGTGGCAAAAGTCCAGTTCCTCGCCAACAACAAAAAGGTCAGCACGAAGGAGTACGTCGGGCAGCGCGAATGCTCTCGGCAAGAACTCGCAAATTAGGCGGAGACAACCCAGCGCAACCGAGCCCATTCGACACGCGTTTTGGTACGCCGTATGTCAGCGATGTCCTACGAACGCGCTCCCGCCGCAATTCAGAGCGCGATCATCAAGGTGCCCACGACGACGGCAACCGCGCCGGCCGCCCGTGACATCGCGCGTTGATATGGAAGCACTTTCTCGAGCAGCACGAAGGTCATCAGGCCGCCGATCCACACGAGATTCATGACGCCGAACGCAAACAGCAATGCCATGACGGCCCAGCAGCAGCCGACGCAGTAGAAGCCGTGAAGCGCGCCAAGTTTCACCGAGCCGCGAGCGCCTGACTGAAAGCCGCCGTGCCGCTGAACGAACGACATCGGTGCGCGGCACGCGGTCAGACACGCCTGTTTGACCGGCAGCCATTGATAGATTCCCGCCGCGATCAGCAGCGTACCGCCGAGGACGGCGCCGGTGCCGGCCATCATCGGAGTCACCAGGGCCTGCCACTCGAGCAGCCACTGCAGCATTGTCGCGACCGCGGAAAATGCGATCCACGCAAGCAGGTAGCCCGCCATGAACCAGCTAGCCGAAGCGAATGCTTCGCCCCGAGCGACGTGCTGGCGTGCCAGCGCGGCATACAGCAGGACCGTCGGCGCAACCGTCGGCGTCATCATGCCGATCATCATCACCGCCCACATCGCGAACATGAAGGCGAAGTGACCGGCCGACCAGGGCACGAATCCGGGAGTCATCATCGACGACATGTCGTACCCGGTAGCTAGCCACGCCGTGTACGACAGGGACAGCGTCGAGATGACGAGCAGCGCAACGATGACGAAGCCGCGATCGCGGCGCAGCGCCGCTTCAAGCACCGGCACGTATGTCAGTTGATGATGCCGTCCTGGCACAGGTGCAGCTCGGCGAACTGGCCGTAACTGTCGCTGAGCTCATAGCTGACCGGGCCGGACGTCTTGGTCCAGCCGCGGCCGATCTCGGCGACCTTGAACTCGAACCCACCGACAGGCTCGATGCGGATGCGATGCTCGGCGCCCGTCACCGGATTGACGATGGGTTCGCCGCGCTGATCGATGTAGCCAGGGACGAGCAGCTTCGCGCGACGCTTGTCGATGTCCACTTCGAACTCGATGTCCGCGAACACCGGGTCGTGAACCTTGCTGAGCATCGAAAAGAAAACCTGGAACATCGTCGCTCCGGGTTTGGTGTCCTGTCCGGACATGATGCGCAGCAGCGCGTTGCGTTGCGCATCGTTGGCGCGCCGATCGACGATCGGCACCGCTTCGCCATTGCCCATATGAATGGCGCCTGGATACTTGAAAATTCCCGCGAGCCTGAGGCCATCGAGCGGCACGTCGCCGTGGCGACCGCGCTCGATCTGGATTGCAACGACTGCCCAGCAATTGCCGTTGGTGGGTAGCGCGTTGAACTGGCACGGACAACCGTATGAACAGTTGCAGTTGGCGAACTCGCGCCCGTGGAGATTCCACTTCGTTTCACTCATGGCGGCTCCAATAGATGGCCCATGATTTTTGTAGCGGGATTTGAGCACGAAACGGCTCGTGGCGGAACCCGTCGCATCAAAACAACGATTCGGGCGGTCAACGCTCCTGAATCTGCTCGCTGGGCGGCCCCCTGTGCCACGCCTTCCCACCGGCGCCGAGAGCCTGTCCGTAGTCGAACAGCTTCTTCATGTAGATAGGATCGAACTCCCCGGGGTGCGGAATCTCAAAATCCGGCCCGATGTAGGCCAGGTTGAAGTCGGCCCCATCCTGTAGGGCGTTCCGATAGAGCAACTGCACATCGTTGATGCCCTGGACCTGCACCAGCGAGCTGATCGCCCGAGCGCCGATGGCGAGCGTGCGGCGCCGGGTGTTGTTCCAGTCGGGTTGGAGCCGTCCGTTGCGAATCACGTACGTGTGCAGCTCGCGGTCAAACGGCTTGCCGGTGATTTTCGTCAATTCATGCAGGAACTGGGATGGATAGAGGAAGACCTGGCTGATCACTCCGCCATCGACGTGCATTTCCTGAAATTTTCGGCCGTCTACCTCGACGTCGAGCATCACGGGCGAGACGACACCGGGAATACTGGCCGAAGCGATCAGGATCTTGCGAAACAGATCGAGCGCGCCGCGTGCATGGCTCGATGCAATCGCGCCCATGTTCCAAACTACCTGGCGGCCGGCGTCGAGATCAGTGGTTGCGACCTGCAGAACGCGTCCGCGCGCGTATTCGCGCGCGATCGCGGCCAGAGTGTCCGCGGTCACGTACTTCGCAACGATCCGGGAGAGCGGCTCGCTGCTGGCCATGCCGTCGCTGGCGAGTCCCATCAATGTGCTACGCCGGTCGAAAATGGCCTCGGGACGGACCGAGACCGCGACGCTGCGTACCGTTTCGTCGTACTCGGAACCGAGATATGCAAACGGCGCAATCAGGGCGCCGACGCTGGTGCCGGTAACGACTCTGAATTGCGGTCGATCGCCGTGCACGGTCCATCCCGACAGAATTCCCGCGGCGAAAGCGCCCGCGTCTCCGCCGCCGGAAATCGAGAGTGTGTATACCGGTGGCAGGCGGTCGGTGGGACTGCCGTCTTTCTCGAGAGCTGCGATCTCGCGGTTCAGGTCGTCGATCACCGCCTCCATGAACGGCCCGAGGTCGCGATCCAGCCACACGCGGGCATTGGGAATCTCCGGGATGACAGCCTTCTCGGTAAGGGCGGGAGGTACTGCGTCAAGGCGCGTGAGCGAGCCGCAAGCTTGCAACGTCGCGAACGCCGCCAGAGTGAAGATGAGTCGTGCACGCATCGAAAGCTCCTAGGCCTTGAGTTGCGCAATGAACGCCCGACCCGCCGGGCCGGGTGGCGAGTCCTTCCGAAAAACCGCCTTCATTGGCATCGCCGGGCTTCGCGCCACATCTTCGACGCGGATCTTGACCAGTGCATTTGCATCGAGGTCTGCACTCACCATGTGCAGCGGCATGTGTCCCCAGCCGAGGCCGGCGCGCAGGAATGCATGCTTGGCGCCTAGGTCCGCGAGACGCCAGGTGAGCGGCGACTGCACGGAGTAGTCGCGGCCCTCGGTAAGCGCCGTCCGGTCGGTCAATACCAGCTGCACGTGTTTTTCGATCGCCGACTTCGCGATGGTGCCGCGCACCGCCGCCAATGAATGAGCCGGGCTAACTACCGTAACGAAAGGAACGTCGAGCAGCGGCTCGGCGTGCATTTCTTCGGGAACGAGGGGCAGTGAGCCGATCACACCGATGCTGCAGCTTCGCTCCAGCACCGGCTTGATGACGCCGCCCAGCGCCTCCACGTACAGCCGCAGCGAGGTGTGCGGAAACTTCTTGCGGCTGTGACTTGCGGCCCTGGTTATCGCATCCATGGGATACATCACATCGATGGCGATCGCGAGTTCAGGCTCGAGGCCCTCGCGCATCGCGCGCGCCCGCGCCTTGAAGCCGTCGATCGTATTCGCAATCGACCGTGCATCGATGAGCAGGCTGCGTCCTTCCTCGGTGAGCCTGGGATAGCGCGCCGAGCGATCGAACAATTTCACCCCGAGCTGCGCTTCGAGATTCGCGAGCGTCTGACTCACCACCGACTGCGCGCGCCGCAACTTGCGGCCCGCGGCTGAAAAACTGCCTTCGTCGACCGCCGCGATGAAGGTCCGAAACTGATCGAGCGTTACGCCGTCGAGCATGATGTATCGTCTCAGACGATGGATTTCATCGAAATATATAGGCTTCCGAGATGGCGGGCGAGTCCTTATTGTGCTGTCACGTCACCGGAATTGGAGATAACCATGAGCCACACAGCAACCATTGAACGCAGCCGGGCGCCGACGGCCGAAATCGTGCCCGAGCCGATCGTTCCCGCAACCGCGCGCCAGATTGTGCTTCGCACCAGCGGGCGGAGTCACGGCTCGATCACGCGTCTCGTCAGCCCGTCCGATGTCGGCGAGCTGATCAAGCCCTTTGTATTCCTGGATCACGCGGAAGCGAAATACACCGGGCGGCCACTGTTCGGCATTCACCCTCACTCGGGCATCGCCACATTGACCGTGGTCCTGCAGGGCGGACTTGCCTACGAGGACACCACGGGTAAAACCGGGCAGGTGACCGAAGGCGGTCTCGAGTGGATGAAGGCCGGCAATGGCGTCTGGCATGACGGCGGTCCGCTCGAAGGCGCACCGCTGCGCGGTTTCCAGTTGTGGGTGGCGCTGCCCGCCGCGGAGGAAAACTCGGCGCCCGTGAGCCAGTACGTTCCGGCAGAAGCCGTCGAGCAAGTCGGCCCGGTGCGCGTCGTGCTCGGGCAGTACGGCGGTGCGCGCAGCGCGATCCGCGCGCCCGGGGGGATCAACTATTTTCACGTGCGCCTCAAGGACGGCCAGCGCTGGCGCTACCAGCCGCCGCGCGGACACAACGTGGCGTGGCTGGCGGTAGATAGGGGAAGCCTGCTGGCTCCCGAAGAAATCGGCGCCGGGCAGCTCGCCGTGTTTGCGGAGGGCGAGGATGTCATCGACGTGCGCGCGCAAGGCGACACCTCGTTCGTCCTCGGCAGCGCGATCAAACATCCCCATCCGCTGGTGTTGGGTTACTACTCGGTCCACACCAGCGAGGAAGCGCTCGCGCAGGGCGAAGCGGAAATCTCGCGCATTGGCGGGCAGCTGCGCGCGCAGGGCCGACTCTGAATCATCGTCTCTGAATCGTCATCACTCAATCAACCACAGGAATCTTGTCATGAATACTGCTACTTACGATCGAACCGCGGTGGGGCCCACCAACACCGTCCAGAATTTCGCCGAGCTCGGTGGCCGCGTGCTGCTCGCCTCGCTGTTTCTGCTTTCCGGCGTGGGAAAGATCGCTGGATACACCGCCACTGCCGGCTACATGGCGTCGGTTGGCGTACCGGGAGCGTTGCTGCCTCTGGTAATCGCCACCGAGCTGCTCGGCGCGATCGCCATCATCATCGGATGGAAGACGCGGATCGTCGCCTTCCTGCTGGCGGGCTTCACGCTGCTGAGCGCGTTCGTGTTCCACAGCAACTTTGCGAACCAGGTCGAGATGGTCATGTTCCTGAAGAATGTGTCGATCGCTGGCGGCTTGCTGCTGCTGGTCGTACATGGCGCGGGTCGCATCAGCGTGGATCGCCGCGCTGCGAAGTAAGCGCTGCGCACCTTCCCCGCCGGCGGGCTTTGCCGGCGGGGTGGTGCCACAGATGATTGTGCGTCCGGTCGCGCTCCGCCCTTGAGCACGTTTGACCTTTTCGATTTAGTTCCCCAATGCGCTCCCCCAAACGGAGTAGTCGCCGCTCCTTCGGAGTTGCGACCGCCGCTCGCTCCACTGATCGATGCAGCTACGCGCAGCGGAGACTTACTCTTCTATCGTCAACACGAATGAATTCACAGGAGCTTGCGATGAAGACGAAATGGAAAATGACAGGCGTGGCCGCGCTCGGCGCGTTGGCACTCTATGCCGTGCCGGCCAGTGCTCAGGAAGCCTCACAGGAAGTGCACGTGTATGGAGGAGAGCTCTTCGGCGACAAGCTCACCGATACCGCGATCTCCGGTACCAGGCCGGAACTCGACGACGACGTGACCTACGGCGTTCGCTACGGCTACAACTTTTCGGATGCCTGGGGACTCGAGTTGTCCGTTGGCAATTCCTCGAGCTCAGTGACGAAGCTTGCGGGCGGAGACATCGATCTCGACCTCACGACAGTCGACGTCGATGCGATCTGGAATATCCAGCAGGGATCCAAGTTCGTTCCTTACCTGGTCGGTGGGGCGGGGTACGCCCGGGCGAATCTCGATCGGCCGATTATCGGGGCCGTGAATGGCCAGCCAGTCAGGATCGATGACGACAGCAGCTTCACGTTGAACGCTGGCATCGGAGCGAAGTACTACGTCAACGACCGATTCCTGATTCGCCTCGAGGCGCGATATCGGTACCTCGATAAAGTGCTCGACAACTTCGACAATTCGCTGAACACCGTCGAAACGACCCTTGGAGTTGGCTGGCGATTCTGAGTCGGTAACGCAGGTCCGCGGCCGGGAGCAAGCGCTGTTCCCGTATCCGCGGCTGTCCGGCCGGACTCCTCGAGTGAGGTAGATCCGGCGCTTCCATTCCTTATATATAGAGTCGGTGGCCCGCCGGGACTGAGCCGGCGAGGAAGACGCGGCGGACGAGATCCGGGCGTTCGTGCACGATTTGCTGCGCCTCGAACGCGCACCGGAGGCCTCGGGAAATGTAGAAGCCTTTAATCGCGAAGCCTATGCTCTGTTCAGGGCCTGGACTAGTGAACGGCGGGGCATTCTCGATGAAAATCCGACACTCAGGTCTCCGGCAGCCTTTGGCGATCGCCTTCATGATTTCAGTTCCCCAGCTGCCGCTCACTTCGCACGCCGCGCCGGCGAGCGCCGAGGTGCTCTATCCCCCATACGCCAGGGAAGAGCAGAAAACTCCGCATCGCGTTACTGCCGCCACTCCGAATGCGGATGCGAAGCTCCGAACCTACACGCTCACCTCATCCATTGAACAGCGAGACAACGCAGCCTCTTCACGGACTTTCTCCGAGCTCGCGGATCGACCGAAAGTGCGCTCGGGTTCGCTGCTCTTCGATGCACTGTTTGCGATGGCCATGGACGATGCGCGGCTGGCGAGCGTCAACGAAATCCGCGATGACGCCTACGCGGGAGGAAAGCCCATTCCGTGCAGTTGTTTTGAGACCGGGGAGAAATGGACTTACGTGTGGACGCGCGACCTTGCTTACGCCGCGGATCTGGGCCTGGCGGCACTCGACCCCGAGCGCGTCGTCGATGGACTTCTGTTCAAGACCAGCGCGTTTCGGGCGGGCGTCGAGGTGCCGGCGACGTTACCGCCTGGTTCGACGCAAATCGTTCAGGACACCGGCTCCGGTGGTAGTTGGCCGGTGAGCACCGATCGGGTCGCCTGGACGCTGGGCGCGGAAGCCGCGCTCGCGAACCTCAAACCAGCGCTGCGCGCGACGTTTGCTGCGCAAACCTACGCGGCGCTCATTGGCACGATCGAGGCGGATCGCGAGGCTGCATTCGATTCCCGCGACGGACTCTACAATGGCGAGCAGTCGTTTCTCGATTGGCGCACCCAAACATATGCACCCTGGATCGTCGATCACCTGAGCTATCTGGCCCAATCGAAAGCGCTTTCCACCAACGTGGACCACTTCCGCACCCTGCGCCTGGCACAGCAGTTAGCCAGGGAGAAGGGCGAGACCGCGCGCGCACAACGCTATGGAGGCTGGGCCGAGGCACTCAAGACGCGCATCAACGAGCGATTCTGGATCGAAGACAAGAAGCTCTACGCGAGCCTGACGACCGCGGACCGAAATCCGGTCCCGATCTACAAGTTCGACATGCTGGGAACGGCCCTTGCGATCATCTCGGGTGTCGCACCGGCGAATCGTGCGCGTGACGCCCTGGCTCACTATCCGCACGCGCCTTTTGGCGTCCCTGTCTACTTTCCGCAGCAGCCGGATGAATTCGTGTATCACAACCGCGCGATCTGGCCGTTCGTGAGTGCCTATGCGCTGCGTGCCGCGGCGCAGACGAACAACGCCGCGGTCGCCTCCCATGCCGTGAACTCCATCATGCGTGCCGCGGCGCTCAATCTCTCCAACATGGAGAACCTCGAGTGGCTGACCGCTCGCGCCCAGTACGACGACGGTCCAAACATCAACTCGCGGCGCCAGCTCTGGTCGATCGGCGCCTTTGCCGGCATGGTGAGCGAGAGCATCTTTGGGCTGCACATCCAGAATGACGGCATTCGGTTGGAACCTTTTTTGACGAGTGGCATTCGGCGCGCGCTCGGAACCGGGGACCGCGCGCTGCTGAGCGCGGTGAGCTATCAAGGCAAGACATTGAACGTCACCTTGAATCTCCCGCCCGCAAGCGACGCCGAAGGGTTCTACGTAGTTAGATCGGTCACGCTGAACGGCGCCACGATCCGCGGCCGCATTACACCGGCGCTTCTCACGAATGCGAGCAATGAGATCGTGGTGAGCTTTGACCCTGCGCTGAAGGCGGACAACCGCATCACGCGCATCGCCGAGATCGACAGCCGCAGCCACACCGATCCGCGCGAGTTCTCCCCGCGCACGCCGCTTGCGACCGTTACGGAATCAGGCGGTCGCGCACGCCTCGAGATCGCGATCGATCAGCAAGGAATCCCTGACGCCGTCACCTTCAATATCTATCGCGACGGCGTCCAGAAAGCGGCGGCCATTAGCGGAAGGTCCTGGACGGACAGCGAACCGAATCCGACGCTCGCCACCCGCTGCTACTCGGTGGAAGCCGTGTATGTGAAGAGTGGTCACCGTTCGCATCACTCACGTCCCGTCTGCCGGCCAGGCGCAGCTCGCCTCGAGATCGAAGCCAGCAAGGCGCCCACCCGGGTTCCCTTTACCGTCGATCGCGACGGGCAGTACTCGATTCGCTTTATCTACGACAACCATGAGTATGCGGAGAACACCGGCGTCACAAATGCGGTGAAGCGCGTGCGCGTCCTCGACTCCTCGGGAACGATGCTCGGACAAGGCGTCATCCAGATGCCGCACATTCGCCCGCTCGAGGGCAAACATCCGCTGCGCGAGTCGACGTATGCACTCTTCAAACTCAAGCCCGGCGCCTATGTGCTCGAAGTTTCGGATTTCCTCAACATGAGCTATTTGAAATCCAACGAGCGCTACACGTATGCGGGCGGCCTGGGTGGTCCCGTCAATCGAGCGACGATGGCTCGCATTGAAATCGATCTCGTCGAAAACGCCTCCCTGACGGAAAAGTGAAACATCGAGTGTCACCAATCAGCGGCTCTTGGCTTCGCACCTGCATCGGTCTGTCAGTTGTTGTGTGGCAAATGCACAGCTCGAACATTCATGCGGCCGATGCGCCGCCTGGTTCGCGGGCGAGCGATCCGGCGGTGTTCGCGAAGATCGATGAAATATTCACGGACTACGCGCTCGACTCGCACGTTCCTGGTGTCGTCTACGGAATCGTTGCCGATGGCCGGCTCGTCTACGTCCGCGGTCTCGGAGTCCAGGACCTCGAATCGAAGCGGCCAGTGACCGCCGATACATTGTTTCGCATCGCTTCGATGACGAAGGCGTTCACCGCGCTGACGGTCTTGAAGTTGCGTGACGAAAAGAAGCTGCAGCTCGACGCGCTTGCGGAAACTTATGTGCCGGAACTTCGCGGCTGGAAATATCCGACCCAGGACTCGCCGCGCATTCGCGTGCGCGACCTGCTGAACCACACCGCGGGGTTCGTCACCGACGATCCGTGGGGCGATCGGCAGACGCCGCTACCCGAAGCCGAGTTTTCACGGCTGCTGAAAGAGGGTGTGCCGTTTGCCAATCCACCTGGGACGGCGATGGAATACTCGAATCTCGGATTCGCGTTGCTAGGTCGAATCATCACGAATGTGTCTGGGCAGCCTTACGCGGACACCATTGCCAAGGTGCTGCTGCAACCGCTCGGCATGCAGTCATCGGGCTTCGTCGTGGATGCCGCTCCGCGCGAACGTCGAGCGCTCGGGTATCGCTGGGAAGATGATGCCTGGAGACTCGAGCCGACGATGGCGCACGGCGCGTTCGGTGCAATGGGTGGCCTTCAGACCAGCGCGAACGAGTACTCGAAATGGGTTACGTATCTGTTGTCGGGCTGGCCGCCGCGAGACGACGCTGATGCCGGACCCGTGAAGCGCGCGACCGCACGCGAGCTCGCGCAAGGCTCGAACTTTCCGCGGCTGCGGCAGCGTTTCGGACACACCGGCGCGGATGCATGCCGGCAGGCAGCGACGTACGGCATGGGAATGTGGGTCGCGGTCGATTGCGACCTTGGCCTCACGCTCAGTCACAGTGGCGGTTACCCCGGGTACGGATCACATGTACTGCTGATGCCCGATCACGGTGTCGGCGTGTTTGCGTTTGCGAACCGCACCTATGCAGGTCCTTCTGTCGCCGTGTGGGATGCGGCAATGGCGCTGAATGAAGCGGGATTTCTCAAGAAGCGTTTGCCGCCGATCAGTGACGCTCTTGCAGATGCCTATCGCGCCGTCGCGGCTATCTACCAGCAGGGCGATGTCGCCGCAGGCGGCGATGTTCTCGCCGTGAATTTCCTCATGGATCGCGATGCGGACAAGTGGCGCAGGGAGCTCGCGGATCTCAGGAAGAAAGTAGGGGACTGCGATACGTCCGCGCCGGTGAACCCTACCGGTGCGCTGGCAGGTGAGTTCACCTGGCGTTGTGCTCACGGGCGAGTATCAGGCAGCGTGTTGCTTGCGCCCACGCGCCCTTCCAGCATCCAGGGCATCAAACTGGAAGTGAAAGCGCCTTGATGATTGCCGATCCCTACAATCGCGTCGTCACGGAGCCCAGGGAGCGATTGTCAGGTTGATGTCGCTGTCCGGTTGGAACCCCGCCAGCACAGCGGCTGCGTGCGCATATTTCGGATCGCGGTAAGCCCAAGCCGCCCGCGAAAACAGTTCGAGCGACTGTTCGCTCGGCGCGCGTTTCGGATCGGGATACGGGAATTCCGACTCGCGGCCGACGTAGGGCAGCAGAAACTCGATCGCGACCTTGAGTCCACGCCCATCGGTAGCGGCCGAACCCCATACGTCTCTTTTTACACAACTCGCAAGATCGGCAACGCCGGCGGCGGCCTGCAAGGCGAACAGGGAGTAGTGCAGCGCGCGGGTGCGTTCGAGTTCCCGCGGCATCTTTCCGTCGCGCTCGATCTGCTGTGGGATGCGATTCTGCGCCACGCGGTCGACGGCAGCGCGCGCGATATCGATGCGGCGCGCGAACAGCGCAAATTGCGTGAGCTGGTAGTCATACCAGAGCCCGTGGTTGTTAGCCGCCGCACGCTCTTCGGTTCCCGCGGGACTGCTCAGCATCCAGTCGACGTACTCGGAGAACCATTTTTCGAGCCCCGCCTGCTCCGACCTCGTCAGTGTCTTTGAAGGAGCGAGCAACCCGATGCCTTCGACCACGCGCAACAAGCGGTAGGTGTCGAGCACCCCTTCGGCACGCCCGGGAGTGCGGCCGGGAATCCCTTGCGCAAACCTGGCGTTCGGATTCATGCGCGTCGCCGGGTCTAGAAACCATGCCCGCAGAAGCTGCGCGGCGCGCTCCGCATAGCGACGATCGTCGCTGAAGTAAAAGCCCAGCGTCAGCGCTTCGACGGACGCGCTCATCGACTCCAAGGCAGTGGTGTCGAACGCGTTCGTATCACGTTCGGGATTGACCTTGCCGTCACGCCGCACATACGGCTCGCCACCGGGCTGCTTCTCATCCGGCCACCAGTACGGACCGATGCTCATGTAGTCGTGCTTGTCTTTGCTGGGCGGCACCTTCTGCTTGTCGATCACACTGTAGGTGGGGCCGGTCAACGCGGCCTCGGCCCGCGCGAACAGCGACTTCTGCGCGGTGGTGAAGTGCGGCAGGGCTGCAGCGCGCGCCTTGACGGTCGTCAGCCAATCCGGACGCAGCACGAACGTCCGCCGCCCGCCGAATGCGTCCGCATAACCGTCCGATCCATTGCAGACCGGCGCCGTCGCTGCGCCGGCGTCAGGCGCTGCAACAGCGCCGTGCGCCAGCGCTGCGAGCAGCAGCAACCTAGAAGCGAACGCGAACACCGAAGTAGTACTGCGGCCCGTTTTCGCTGACTTCGGTGATGGCGTCTTCGCCTGGCTTGTACATGACATCGCGTGTGTTGGTGACATTGAGCGCCTGTGCCTTCAACTGCAGCCAGGAAGTCACGTCGTACTGCGCGGACAGGTTCAGATAGTCCGAAGAGTCGACGCTGCGATTCGTATTGCTGTTGGGTTTCGAATAGTCCGATCGATACAGGTAGGAAGCGCGCAGCGAGAAGCCGTACTTCTCCCAGTATACGGACGCGTTTGCCGTGTGCTTCGACAAACCGCGCAGGTTGGCCGGGTCCACGTACGGTCCGACCGTCGAGGGATCCGGGAATTCGAAATCCGCTTCGGCGTAGTTATAACCGCCCACCACGCCAAAGCCGTCGAATGGCGCCGGCAGGCTGCTGAAGGAATGGCTGCCGGTGAGTTCCACACCGTACAGATGACGCTGTTCGGTGTCGTTGGCGGGCGCAATCGCGTTAAACGTCACCAGCGTGCCGTTCGCCACGATCGACGTAGAGAAGGGCTGAACCGCGTCGAACGCCGCGCCCTTCAACCATTTGTAGTAAGTCGCAATCGAGAACAGCGTATCGCGCGATGCATAGAACTCGAGCGAGGCATCCGCATTCCAGCTCGTGAGCGGCTTCAGATTCGGATTGCCAGTGGTCGAATTTGCGAGCACGCCCTCAACGGTGGTGGCTGTTGCATCCGCGACCGGAACGATTCCGACGTTGAACTCTTCGATGCCTACGCGCGACATCGCCTTGTACCCCGCCAACCGCAGCTTGACGGATTCCGAGAGCTCGATGCCGAGATTCACGCTCGGCAGGAGTTCATCGTACTCGCCCGAGCCGCTGAATGTGCTCAGCGTTCCGGGTACCACCACTACCGTCGCCGCCGAGCCGCCCACCGAAGGCGTGACCGTCACGGCCGACCGATACCCGGTTGAATCCACGGTCGTGTGCACGTAACGCACACCAACGTTGCCGTTCACCGGCAACGCTCCGAAGGTCGTCTTGAAATCGCTCATGACGTACGCGGCGCTGATCTTTTCGAGGACCTGTACGTCCTCGGGCCCGCGCGAATCCGCCTGCAGCGGCAGGCTGTCCGCACCGGTGTACATGCGAAAGACACAGGCGTTGTCGAACAGCGCCCACGAGTCGACGTTGGTCGAAGACTCCGTCATGTACGAAGACGTCGCGAACGGGATGCGACAGTCGCTATTCGCCGCCGCGGTGAGTTGCGCCGGAGTGCGTCCATCATAGGCAATCGGTATCGCCCGATCGCTGTTGTTGTTGGCGTCGTTGGTGCGCTCGTGTTCAGAATATCGGGCGCCGAACTTGAGCGACTGCAGGAGCGAGCCCTTGAGGTCATAGGTGAAGTCGAGCCGTCCTGCTTTGATGTCGTCGAAGCGATCCGTAACGAGACGGTAGCGGGCGTAGTTGGTGTTGCTCGCCGGTGTCGGGATCAGAAAGTTTGCCGGATCGTTGATATCGAAGTTGGTGAAGGTCACCGTGGGAACTACATCGTCGGAGCCATCGAGCGCATAGGCGACCCGCCGCAGGGAGCGCATGTTCGTCGCCTTCTGCAATTCGGTGCGATGGGATTTCGAGTACGACACGTCGCCGGTTGCGTGCAGCCGCTCACCGTTCCATGCACCCGAAAGCCCGCCGCCGATGTATTCCTCTTCGCGCAGGCGTCGTTCCATCTGTACTTCGAGGTTGGAGTTGCCGAGGTAGCTCATCAGCGCGCCATCGCTGAACGGGTTGCCGGTCTGGCCCCCGATGACCTGCGGCTGAATTCCACGCGCAGATTCGGTGATCGCCAGCATGTTGCGATTCTCGAGACTGCTGCGCTTCGAGTATTGGCCGTCGAACGTGAAGTCGAGGCGGTCGGTCGGCGCCCACTGGAAGGAGCCGATGACGGCGTCGCGGATTTCGCTGGTCACTTTCTGCTGAAAGGTGCGCGAGCTCGTTGCGAAATATCGCGGGACCGCCGTCGTGCCGGTCGGGGGCGTTGCCGCATTACTGCAGTTGGTGTTGGTTCCCGCGGCGGTCTGCACCGCGGCCGAGCCGGTGATGACGGTCGGGTTGACCGCGGAAGTCACGCAGGGGACGAACGCCGAATTGGTGATGTAGTAGTCCTCCGGTGCGGCCTGGTCCTGATGCTGATACCCCAGGCTGAAGCCGAACTTGCCTGCCGCCGTGTCGAAGTTGTCCGTATAGGAAATATTGGCGCGCTCACCGATTCCGTCTTTGCCATTGATGTCGGCGTCCTTTGGAGTGTAGACGCCGCGCACTTCCGCCTGGAACTTGCGCCCTTGCTGCTCCAGCGGTTTGATCGAGCGCAGCTCGATGACTCCCGCGATGCCGCCCTCGAGAAAATTGGCCTGCTGTGATTTGTACACGAGCACGCCGTTGACGAGCTCGGACGGAAATTGCTGGAACGCGACGGAACGGTCGGGGCCCGCGGTACTGACCTCGCGGCCGTTGAACGTCGAGAAACTGAGCGTAGGGCCCAGGCCCCGCACCGACAGCTCGTTGGCGTTGCCTTTGAACCGGTCGGCCACGACACCGGTAATTCGTTCGAGCGTATCGCCGACCGAATTGTCGGGCAGTGCGCCGATCTCATCATTCACGATGCCGTCGACGATCACGGTCGCCTCGCGCTTGAATTCGATCGAAGAGCGCTGCGTCTCACGCATGCCACTGACAACGACTTCTTCGAGCTCGACCTCCGTCGAGGATGTAGCCTGTTGCGCGAATGCAGGTACGCCGCCCATGGATAATCCCATTGCGGCCGGGAACAGCCATACTGCCGTCCCGAAGCTAGACTTCTTCATTGATGCTCCCCTCGTTGCGCGTCATCCTTCTTTTCTGCGGCACGCAGGGGATGGCGTCGTAATCACTACGACGCGCCAGCCTCAATCTCCCTCAACGACGGACATAATTCCCAGACCTGGCCGGGCGGCCGGCGGTTTCCATTGAGGATTCAGGCAGGTAGTGCGTCGTAGTTAATCGCGGGCGTATTGTGCGCGGACAACCATGGACCATTCGGCCGAAACGACGGGCGACGGTGAACGCGAGCGCTTCCTGCGGCAGCTCTCGGAGCGCTATCGCCAGCCGCTCACGGCCTACTTCCAGCGGCGTGTGGGTTCGCGCAACGAAGCCGAAGATCTGACGCAGGAAGTGTTTTTGCGCCTGGTGCGGCGGCTCGATGTCGAGACGCTCGACAACCCGGAGGCTTTCGTATTCCGGACCGCCGTGAATCTGCTGCGCGACCGGTTCCGGCGCGGTCAGACGCAGCGCAGCCACCTCGCCGAGGTCAGCCAGCAGCAACCGGGGATCGAGGAGCTTTCGCCGGAGCGCATCTTCGACAGCCGTCAGCATCTCGCGATGGTGATCGAAGCGATGGAGGAGCTCGATGAGCGAAGCCGCGACGTGTTCATTCTCCACCGGCTCGAAGGCATGAAGCACGCGCAGATTGCCGAGCTCTACGGGGTGTCCGTCAGCTCCGTGGAAAAGTACATCATCAAGGCGCTCGCGCTCCTGACAGAACGCTCCGCCCGTCAATCAGAGTAGTGACCTTGCAACCAGCGCAACCTTCAAAATCATTGTATGAACAGGCGGCGGCCTGGGTGATCCGGCTCAATGCCGAGCCCAGCGAAGTCGACCTCCAGAAGTTCGCGTTGTGGCAGGCGCAGGGTCCGCAGCACGTTCGGGCGTACGAGCAGGCATCGCTCGCATGGGCGGCGGTCGGCGAGCATTCCGCCTCGCCGAAACTGCTTGCGATGCGACGCGGCGCGCTGGATCGCACCGGTCGATACACGCGGCGCTGGCATCGCCGATCTGTCGCCGCGGGTTTGGCTGCGCTCATCGTCATCCCCCTGGGAGTCCTGTACCTGTCCGCGCCGCGAGCACCGCCGGAACAGCAGTTCGAAACCGGACGGGGCGAACAGCGGGTCATCATGCTGGCGGACGGCTCGCGGATGTCGCTCGATGCGATGACGCGCGTCAAGGTCGTCTACAGTCACGACGCGCGCCGCGTCACACTGGCCGCAGGTCGCGCCAACTTCGAAGTCGCCCGCGATGTCGCGCGGCCGATGAACGTGCGGGCCGGACCGCGCACGGTCACGGCGCTCGGTACGGTGTTCACCGTCGAGCGCGAGCAGCATGAAGTCGTGGTGACGCTGGTCGAAGGTCGAGTCGCGGTGACGAGCGAGAATGAAGCGCGCGCTCTCATCGAAATGCAGCCGCGCCAGCAATTGCGAATGACCGACGCTGGCGAAGTGGTGCTGCGCGAAGGCCTTGACCCCGTGCTCGCGCTGGCATGGCGCGAAGGCAAGCTGATCTTCGACAACGAGCCGCTCGCCGACGTAGTCGCGACGATGAACAACTACGTGACGACACCGATCGTCGCCGAGGGGCGTGCGCGCGAACTGCGCGTCAGCGGTGTATTCAAGGCAGGCGACACCCCCGCATTCGTCGAGGCCATGGAGAGCCTGTTCCCGGTCGTTGCGTCGCGCCATCCGGATGCGATCGCGCTGCAAATGGCCGAGAAGGGCGCGACCAACAACTAGTACTGCCCATTGAGGATGGGCGCAGTCGGCGCGTTGTAAGTGTAGACCCGCTCGAGCGGGCGCGAAGCACGACGGTTTGGGGGATCTCATGAAGTCTGTCAGTCGGCTGTATCACCGCGCTCTTGTCATCGCCGCTGCGTGTGCAGCGCTCGCCGTCCTCTCGACAGCCAATGCCAAGGCTGAGAATCCCGTGCAAGAATTCAACATTCCCTCGGGTGACCTCGGCGAAGCGTTGCGGGCGTTTGGCGCCGTGTCGAACACGCAGATCCTGTTCGCGCCGGAAGTCGTCACGGGCCGCCGCAGCGAGGGAGTTCGCGGCCACTTTTCGGTGGAAGCTGCGATGAGTGCGTTGCTGGCGAACACCTCGCTCACCTATCGAGTGACTGCATCGAACGTCATTCTCGTGACGCTCGCCGCGGAACCCGAGCCTGCGCCGGTGAAACCAGTGCGCCCGGGCGCGGCGGCAGAGCCTGCGCTGCAGGAATACGAGACGCTCGAAGCGGTGGTCGTTACGGCTAACAAGCGCCTCGAGAACATCCAGGACGTGCCTTCGTCCGTGCTGGTCGTGACCCAGGAGTC
>Ga0193752_1000146_pt1 | contig 94671 bp, 77 predicted proteins | sample H1c1metaG_FD_144924 | JGI IMG/M metagenome (GOLD analysis project Ga0193752, IMG submission 144924) | Soil microbial communities from a riparian zone of the East river system, Colorado, United States - H1c1 | ecosystem: Environmental > Terrestrial > Soil > Riparian zone | place: USA: East River... | reverse complement strand
ACCATATAAAAGAAAAATTACACAACGATGCAGCGAAAACTCATCATTGAAGGAATCGAAGGTGGCAATCAAACCAACCTCAGGCCCATCCTGCACGTTCTAACCTCGTTCACTTAAGGGATATGCGACTTGTACAACAAAATTCAACATTCACTTATTCCATTATCCGGCATTGACATTATCGGCATTGCAGAAATTGAAATGACATTGCTGTGTTACCGTTCTCTGAATTACAGTTGCCAGCTATCCGGTTATCGGAAAAACGATTGGCAAAATTCCATTTGCAACAATCTTAACCAATCTTAGCTACCAAAATTTCGGTTGTGCATCATTGCATTTGCATTCTTTTCATCTAATCCGCAAGCAATCTGGTACAAGTGCATTAATAATATTTCCCATAGCGCAAAGGAAAAAATAACGAGGAGTATTGCATCGATTGCTCGTTATAGCCTGGCAATGATTCAGCGCAGTAGTGATTCAACGTTTGCAGGTGGCTGTGATTCAGTGTTTGCGGGTAGCAACGTTTGCGGGTTGCTACGTTTGCGGGTAACTGTGTTTGCGGGTGGCTACGTTTGAAAGCGGCCGTGTTATTTCTCCCAATCGAATGTGAGATCAGTTTGTATATTAGCTCGGGAAGGGAATTGCAAAAACGAATATCAGCTCAATTGTCATCTATGACTAAATAAGTGATTGGCTTATCCACAAGATTTGATGCTGATTGAATGATGGGACAACAAAGCCTGCTATATAGGACTCGTAAGAATTGTTATGCTAGTATGATATTCCCCCAAGTGGATGAGCTAGTTGGGAGCGGGATTGTGCCTTTGAGCGGCCTTCGTACCGTGGTCGAAGTTACTGAAGCCGATCAGGGCGATACTGCAACCAGCACTTGAAGAAACCCTAACAAAGCTGATCAAGGCAAAAAAAGCCGATCGGAGACAAGAACCACTCATGGCATGAGCAAAGGTATTAACCACGGGACACAGCCGCAAAAAGGCACAATCCTGCTCCCAACGGAGCGAAGAAGCGACCAAAAACTGTTGCATAATAATGCTGGTAAACAAAGAAAGCAAACCAGCATGTCGTACCGTGGTCAGCGTTACTGAAGCCGATCAGGGCAAAAAAGCCGATCGGAGACAATCCCGCACGTGCGGGACATGAGCAAAGGTATTAACCACGGGACACAGCCGCAAAAAGGCACCATCCTGCTCCCAACGGTGCGAAGAAGCGACCAAAAACTCTTGCATAGTTGTGCTGGTAAGCTATTAAAGCTAACCGGCAACTAATCGGCCGTTAATGTTTTGTTAGCGGTTAAACCCTTGGTTTAATCACTCTTCTCATATATAAGTAACAATTAAAATAGCAACCATGAAAAGTAAAATCATTATCGCACTCACAATTCTGATCACGCTGGCAGTGACCAGTGCAGACGCGCAATCAGTCAGGGAAAAAAGGCAATATCAACGTGACGGAATAAGTAAAAACTATGGCAATAGCCGGGGCAAAATATCGAAACATGACCGTCATCGTCTTGCCCGAGAAAAACACCAGTACCGTCGTGATAAGCATTTTGGCCGAAATGAACGCCGGTATAGCTATCGTGAAAAAAGATATCAGCGTCATGACAATCGTAAGTACGGACGTTATGGTTACGACTACCGAAATAAACAAAGAAGATTTGATTAAAGTAGGATGATTAATGAGTTAATCATTGAAGGTTCGATCAATGAAGGATGATTAATGAAGGATGATTAATGAGTTGATCATTGAAGGTTCGATCAATGAAGGATGATTAATGAGTTGATAAATGAGTTGATAAATGAAGGCTTGAATTAACCCGTTCGAAGGAATTAATTCAAAACAATTCCGCAAATTCGATTTAATCAAAAACGGTTAATTGATTCTATAGATAGTTTGATGATTGGTGTTTATTGTGGTGTTGACAGATCCCGCCCTCCAGGCGGGATCCTGTTTTAGACGATATAGTTGTTTAATAAAGCATATCGCTGAAAAAACTTTGTTTTCTTTCAGTCCATTCATCGCGCAGCAATCCAAAATACATGGTATCACGCCTTCGGTTCGAATGCATTTGCATATGGCTACGTAGAATGCCCTCGGGGATCAGTCCGACCTTGAGAATAGCAGCTTTTGATCTTTCATTCGAAGCATCGGTTTTTATTTCGACTCTTTCCATTTTCATTGTTTCAAAGGCATAACTCAATAAGGCAAATTTTGCCTGCCTGTTAATTCCCGTACCGATGAATTCTGTGCCCAGCCAGGTCCAGCCAATCTCAATACGTTTGTCTTCAAAGGAAATGTTCCCAAAGCTCGTACAGCCACAAATTTGCTTTGTGTCCTGGTCAAGAATCACCAGCGGCATCCGGGTTTCTGCTATTCGTCCGGCCAGTGCTTCATCCATCCACCTTTTCAATTCCCCTTGCTGGCTAAGGTCCTGTTTGAACCAGGTCCAGATATCGGCATCATGTGTCAGCGGCTCAAGCGCATCATAATCTCCCGGTATCATCGGCCGCAGAATAACTCTTGAAGTTTCTAACATAAACCCATCTGAAAAAAATTTACTGTACTCCGGTTGCATATTGCCCATTTTGTAAAGATATTAATCTGTTGGCCATTCCCCTAGCCCTAAGCGGGTAACTACCGGTTCGTCACCTGTACAATCGATTATAGTTGAAGGTACTGTGCCCCCAATACCACCATCTACAACTATATCTACCAGTTTATGAAAATTAGCGTGAATCAGCTCAGGATCAGTATATTCTTCTACCATCTCCCCGGGCAAGGTGGCGCTAAGAATAGGGTGACCCAGCTCCTTTACTATCGATAAGGCAACCAGGTTGTCGGGAATCCGTAAACCAACCGTGTTTTTCTTGCTTTTTAGCAGTTTTGGAACTTCTTTGCTTGCCGGCAGGATAAATGTGTAAGGTCCGGGGAGATGGCTTTTGATTAAGCGGTATAATGGGGTTGACAGGCTGCGGGTATACTGACTCATATCGCTGAGATCATAACATACGAAGGAAAGCTGTGCCTTTTGGGGATCAACGTTTTTGATTCTGCAGATTCTTTCGATAGCTTCCGGATGAAAAATATCACAGCCCAGGCCATAAATTGTATCTGTGGGATAAACAATAACCCCTCCTTTTCGCAGAGTCTCTACAATTGTCTTTATATTTCTGGGCTGGGGATTCTGAGGATGAAGCGGTAATAGCATGATTATGGTATAGATTGTTGTAAGAACAAAGACAAAAAGATTATGCCTATTCTAAAAGATATGTCAAAATGAACTTTTTATCGCGCTCTCAGTTATCCGAAAGATGAATTTAATATTAAATTTGCCCAAAACGGAGCTATGCAGTTACAACCTGTTGATACAGTAAATAATATAAGTGCGGGTGAATTTCAGCAGCGTTACTATAAGCCGATGAAACCCCTTGTTATCAAAGATATGGCGAAGTCATGGCCTGCATATGAAAAATGGAATTGGGACTACTTCAAATCAATCGTTGGCGATAAAAATGTTGCATTGTATAATAACGTCAAAAGTGACGCTTATACTACAGTGAACGCTGCAGATGATTATAAGACCTTTGGTGAGTACATTGACATGATCAGCCAGGGACCAGCGGGATGGAGGATTTTTCTTTTTAATATTTTTGACCATGCGCCACAGTTAACCCAGGATTTTTCGTGGCCCGATGATTACATGAAGGGTTTTATCAAAAAATACCCTATGCTTTTTGTGGGCGGCGAAACCAGCATTACCCATATGCATTTTGATATGGATCTTTCTCATATATTTCATACCCAGTTTGCGGGACGTAAAAAAGTGTTGCTTTTCCCTTATGAAGAACAACATAAACTCTATCGCAAGCCTTTCGAGGTGATGAGCATGGCTGATTTCTCCAATTATTATCAGCATAACGGAAAACCTGACTACAAACAATTTCCAGCATTAAAACATGCTAATGGTTACGAAGTGGTGCTGGATCACGGTGATACGCTGTTTATGCCTGCCGGATACTGGCACCACATGGAATACCTCGACAGCGGATTCGCCATGAGCCTTCGTGCCATGCAATCGTCTATCGGAGGTAAGTTGCATGGAGCCTGGAACCTGATAGGTATGCGTCATATAGACACGCTTATGAAAAAAACTGCCCCGAAATGGTGGTATGATTATAAAAAAGAAAAGATTTTTAAAGCGGCAGAAAAAGAGCTTTCAAGCCTTTCCTAGTCGGATTAACAGGCCTTATCAACCTCTTGACTTGCATTAAATAACTGTTGAAAAAGACTGGTTATTAAAGATTTTTCAAAAAATTATTGATATTCTAGAAACTAGTCTTTACTTTTACCGCGGCTCATGCAGCACGACGCTTTCCTGACTGCGTGTCTACAGCCCGGCTTAATCCAATCTCTCTATTATCCCAAACATCCAATTTCTATTTTCTATCAATTTGATTTAGATCCTGATTTTTTTGAAGTGGTTATCTTCAAAATTTTGGTGTCTCTGTTAACGATCTCCGCACCCCTTGAAGTCCTGATGTTTGTACCCCTATTTTCGTTTGTGCCTGCAAATTTTCGTTTGATTTAATCTTATTGCTTTAAGCATGTGCTGAGCAGTAATTCCATTCACTACCTCAAGACAATTGGTCAGGTTTTGTATGCTGATATTACTATGCTGGGTACTGTTGGCTCTGTGATAAAGATTAATTAACTGAACATATAACATCCGAAAAACCCTTCATTCAAAGTTACTATTGATACCCTCCCAACTTCTTTCTTTTTGTGGTTTCAGAGGTAAGCACAGGCCGGCGATTTCCATCGCTGGCATTTTTTTTCGTGGATCTGTTAGCGTTAGAGAGATTGTTGCCTTGTTTCCTGGTTTCAGGTAGAAGGGTCATTGGGAGCCGCTAACAATGCAGATGAATAAATTGCAACTTCATGTAGAGGGGTCATTTGAGCTGCTAACAATGCAGATGAATAAATTGCAGATATCTTTTGCACCAATTTTTTGTTGCCATGATATTATTGCTGGTTTCCTATGCGCAGATCTTTGAGTAGCCGGATAATTATTGGCAGATTTTCTGTACGCACGGGGAAGCCCAGTGATGAACGCCAGGTTTCTTCGTTTACGCCATCCGATGGGCGGCTTACCAGGTGATGCACATTCAACCTTTTCTTTTTGTTTCGCAAATATAAAAACTGGAATTCATCATTCTCTGTATCGATCGCATCGATCTCTTCAGGTTTAACTGTAAAATAGATTTTCTCAATAAGCATATTTTCGTTCAGGGCAAGGAGGTTGGTTCCTTTGTAGTATTTATATTCTATAGACAGAGAGTCGTTTCGCCAGCCGGCATCGACCGTGAGTAACACTTCCTGGTCTTTCCAGCGGGTATTAAAAACAGCTCTCAGCAACGGTAATATTGCCACCCTTGCTTTTCCTCGTTTATCCAATCCGGCAATATCCCCCTTAATCATTGTTGAAGGCGCAGCTACATATAATGTTGATGATCGGGCTGCATTCGAGGTGTTGTTTCGGGAAGATTTCGACGTTGAAGCGATTGTTTGGGCGTTCAGGCTATTCAGGAAGCCGGCGCCTGACAAAGTCAGTGCAATGGAGAATTTCTTCATAGGATACAGGTTAGTTCATAGGATACAGGTTAGATCTATAACCCCATTACTGACGGATATATTGTATGTATTTGGATCAGTTTGTCAACATGCCGGTCTCCCTCAAAAAGAAGATTGATAATCAATGCGTTACGGAACAAATCCAGGAAAGAATTTTACGTAGGAATTTTAGGCAAGAATTTTAGGCAAGAATTTCCCAGGTCTCTCTACCCCGGAGTAGTTTGTCCAGGTCGGCTTTACCTTTTGAAGCGATAACATCTTCAATCTGAAGGTTTAGAGTATCTTCATAACAAGCCCTGTCAACTTTGTAGAAAACGCCAAAAGGACGTGGCAGATGGCCTTCAATCCTGGGATCATCAAACATTCTCACGAGGATCTGGGCTTTGTAAAAATCCTTTTCGTCATGAACCCAGAGGTCATCGGCGCTATAGCCTTCGTTCAGATCCACAACTACCGGTTTAAATCCGTCGAGTTTGATTCCTTTGTTCTGGCTGGCTCCAAAAATCAGTGGGCGGCCCTGGTCCATAAACAGACCCTCCTGCGGTTTCGTACTTTTTTCGGTGAAGATCTCAAAAGCACCGTCATTGAAAATATTGCAGTTCTGGTAGATTTCAAGGAAAGATGCGCCGTGATGGGCATGACTTCTTTTCAGCATATCCTGCAAATGTTTTGGGTCCCTGTCCATGCTTCGGGCAATAAATGTGGCATCGGCCCCCATTGCAAGCGCAAGGGGATTGAAGGGATGATCCAGACTACCGTAGGGAGTCGATTTGGTAACTTTACTCTTCTCCGAAGTCGGAGAATATTGACCTTTTGTGAGTCCGTATATCTGGTTGTTGAATAGCAGGATATTTACGTCGAAATTGCGGCGCAGAAGATGAATAGTATGATTTCCCCCAATACTCAGGCTGTCTCCGTCACCTGTTACGATCCAGACGCTTAATTCCGGCCTGGTGGCTTTCAGACCTGAAGCAATAGCGGTAGCACGACCATGGATCGAGTGCATACCGTAGGTATTCATGTAGTAAGGGAAACGCGAGCTACATCCAATTCCTGAAACGATAACTATATTTTCTTTTGGAACACCGATAGTCGGCATTACTTTCTGAACCTGGGCCAGGATCGAATAATCACCACAACCCGGGCACCAGCGTACTTCCTGGTCAGTTGTAAAATCTTTGGCAGTTAACGGAACGGCATTGATAGTCTCACTCATCTATTGTTTTTTCGTTTTGTAAAGATATTTCTTATTTCCGTAACACTAAGTCCCTGAACGCGACCACCTGCAATTTTACAAATTTATTACGCCTTCTTTATTAAGCCCTCCTTTAATTAAGCCCTCCTTTATTGAGCCCCCTCATTCCGAACCTTTAGCCGCCTCATACCAACCTTCTTCTTAGTATCTCAACTCCAGGCTTTTCCAACCCGAAAATCAACCATTCAGGGCATGAAAAAAGCTTTGATAGCCGGTAGAAACCGGTGGTCAAAGCCCTTCCTAATAAACGCTCAAAAACTTATACGAATCTATCCTCATACTTTGCCCTGGCTGCCGTTTAAAAAGCCATTTGAATGGTTTTTTTCCGCATTGTGGTTTCGGGAATTTTGAGTATTTCGTTTTTCGGGATTGATTTGTAACGATAGCAGCATTATTATGCAACAGTTCTGTTTCATTCCTTCGCTCCGTTGGGAGCGTGATGGTGCCTTTTCGCGTCTGTGTCCCGTGCTTAGTTTCATTCTTTATGCTGGTGGCTGCTATTGTCTCCGGTCAGCTTTTTGTGCCATGATCAGCTTTGTTAGGTATGCTTCCAGTGGTAGTTGCAGTTGGTCCCGCACGTGCGGGATGTAGTAACTCTCGCGTAAGAAAGGGAGGACGAAGGCCGCTCAAAGGCACCATCCCACTCCCAACTCTCTCATCCATTTGGGGAATAGGCGACCAGTCATAACATTTCTTACTATTCCTCCATTGCTGGTTTTCTAGTTGGCTTCATTGCCGGTATCATCAAAGCATCATCCGTAGCGCCAATCACTTTGATCAGAATAAATAAATCAATGGGCTAAAGTTCAGGATCTGCATTTGTCTGCAGCGCTCACCTTCAACTATAGCGGTAAAACTGCAACCGGTGAAACTGCAACCAGCGCGGTTTGCAACCTTGAAACCCTTTAACGTTGCAATCAGATGATCAGCCATTCTATATTATCTGCTCGTATCATTGGTAAGCTCCAGTTATCAGGTTGCCGGGGAATTGAAGGCGGTGTGGTTCAATACAGATAAAGAAAAGAGAAAACAGAAATGTCGACAGCTGAATGTCTACCTCTAAATTGTTGAATTATAATTCGACAGGTGTAATTCAGAGAATCGTAATTCAGAGAAGCCTATTCGGATAATTGCCATTGCGACCATTGCCAAAGCGATAAATGCAATACCGATAAAAGCAACGCCGATAACTGTGCTGATAATGGAATGCAGAGACTGCAATGCTGGTAACTGCGATAAATGAATGTTGAATTTTGTTTTGCTGGTCGCATATCCCCCAAGTGATCGAGGTTAGAACGTGCAGGATGGGCCTGAGGTTGGGTTGATTTGCCACATTCGATTCCTGGGCGGAGTTACTAAAGCCGATCAGGGCGGGGCAGCAACTACCGCTGGAAGCATACCTAACAAAGCCGATCAAGGCACAAAAAGATGACCGGAGACAACAGCAGCCACCGGCATAAAGACACAAACTAAGCAGGAATCACAGTGGCAAATCAAACTAACCGAAAGGCCCATCCAGCGAAGTGAAGAACCGAGTGAACGCCATGAACATGCAAAAGAAGCAATGTAACAATAGTGTAACAGTAGCGCTATGACCGAACCGCCTCAGGAAGGCGCAAAAAAAAGAGCCACGAAGGCTCTTAAAGTATCGAACAGTGATCGATTGAAAATTAACGGCTGAAACTTCCTTTGCGTGCAAAGGGTCTGTTGCCTGTTTTTTCTTCACGTGGGCGCGCTACTGCTACACTGATGGTCCTTCCATCAACAACAGCTCCGTCCAGTTCCTGAATAGCTTTGTTAGCAGCTTCTTCATTAGGCATTTCTACAAATGCAAATCCACGTGACTTGCCAGTAAATTTGTCTTTAATAACTGTTGCAGAACTAACTTCTCCGTAGTCTGCGAAATAGCTTTCAACGTCTTCATCAATGACGTTAAAGCTAAGGTTTGAAACATAAATGTTCATACTACATTAACTGATTAAAATGATTAAATTCCAATCTGAAAAAATACAGGGGAGTAAAGATGATTACGAGCTACCAGCGTAAAACGGGGAAATGATCGTGAACTAACCTTAAAACTGTGAATCTCAAATTGAGTCCGCAAATATACTTCAATAAACTGGAATTAAATACTGATTTCAACTGAATTAATAAAAATTAACCTGATTTTTTAAAGGACCTGTAAGCAAGTACCGTGCTTATAAGTGTAAGCATTGACCCCGCCAGGAAAGGTGCTCCGGGTAGACTAATACTTCCCTCAGGACGAGTGAACCATGCAAACAAAGTTGTCATCAAAGGTGGTCCGATGATAGATGTTACACTCATGAGACTGGTAAGTCCACCCTGCAGCTCGCCTTGTTCATTAGCGGGCACCTGGTTACTGATGATACCCTGTAATGCCGGGCCGCAAATACCTCCCAAACAATAAACCACACTAAAGGCAAACATCATCCATCCCTGGTTGGCAAGACCGAATAAAACAAGACCGATACTATACAACAATAAACCTATATAAACGCTTCTCTCGTTTCCGATTATGGGGATCACTTTCCTGATCAGCAATCCCTGAACCAGGAAGATAAGCAAACCAATCACGCCAAGAGAATAACCAATGGTTTTCTCATCCCAATTAAATTTTTCGATTGTATAAAAAGTCCAGGTGCTTTGAACTGCGTGAACTGCGATATATACCAGCACAAGCGAAAAGATAAGACCTGAAATCTTCGGATATCTTCTTAAATGAATCAATGAACCCATAGGATTTGCCCTGCGCCATTCAAACCTGCGCCGGTTTTTCAGGGGCAATGATTCGGGCAGCACAAAATATCCATATGCGGCATTCAACAGGCTTAGGCCCGCAGCTGTAAGAAAAGGTGCACGGGTTCCGATGCTGCCAAGTAAGCCACCCAAAACAGGACCAATTATAAAGCCAAGCCCGAAAGCAGCACCAACCATTCCAAAATTCTGTGCTCTTTTTTCCGGGGGGCTTATGTCTGCAATATATGCTGTGGCAGTTGTGAAGCTTGCTCCCGTTATTCCGGCAATGATTCTTCCAACAAACAGCCACCAGATAGTAGGGGCAAAGGCCACGAAAATATAGTCTATGCCAAAACCCAATAATGAAAATAACAACACAGGTCTTCTGCCATATTTGTCACTCAGGTTACCAAGCACAGGCGCAAAAAGAAATTGCATGATGGCATAAGCAAAGGTCAGCCAGCCGCCATATTCAGAAGCAACGCTGTTGTTTTCCCCGGTCAGATTCATGATCAGTTTTGGTACAACCGGAATAATAATGCCTAATCCTATAACGTCGATGAGAATGGTTACGAAGATAAAACCCATCGCAGCCTGTCTTGATGGAGCCATACTAACTAATTATTACAAAGAAATGATTTATTCATTCACAGCACTGCTCACCAGGAAAGTTTCATACCAGAAAATGCAACAAGTGAAAATACAAATTACCTACTTTTACGCCTTCTTAGACAAGCTTAAACATGACAAATCAACAATTCGACTTCGGAATGATCGGTCTCGGTGTAATGGGCCAGAACTTTCTTTACAATCTTGCGGACCATGGATTCAAGGCAATCGGGTATGATAAGGACATAAAAAAAACCGCGTTACTGGAATCTTCAGCAACTCCTGGCACAACAGTAAAAGGTGTTAACAGCCTTGAGGAGATGGTATCCAGCCTCGCAAAACCAAGAAAACTGATGATGCTGGTTCCTGCCGGCAAACCTGTTGATGATGTAATCGCTTCGCTCAAACCATTGGTAGAGCCAGGAGATATTATCATCGACGGTGGAAATTCTCATTACACTGATACGCTTCGACGTGTAAACGCCTTGCATGAAACAGGTATCCATTTTATGGGCATGGGTGTTTCAGGGGGCGAACAGGGAGCACGTACAGGCCCAAGCATCATGCCGGGTGGTAACGAGATTGCATGGCATGCAGTAAAGCCGGTTCTTGAAGCAGTTGCCGCCAGGGTTAACGGAGTACCTTGCGTGGCTTATCTCGGCAAAGGTGCGGCAGGCCACTATGTAAAGATGGTGCATAACGGTATCGAATATGCGATTATGGAGCTGATCAGTGAAGCATATGATGTGCTTCATCGCGGACTGGAGCTCTCAAACGATGAACTGCATGAAATTTTCAAAAGCTGGAACGAGGGTGAACTGGAATCTTTTCTCATAGAGATCACAGCTTCTATTTTCAAACAAAAAGATGATGTTACTGATGGTTACCTGATAGACCAGATCCTTGACAAGGCCGGGGCAAAAGGCACAGGCAAATGGACTTCACAGGATGCCCTCGATATAGGAGTTCCAATTCCTGTAATAGACATGGCGGTGGCTATGCGTAACATCAGTTCCCTGCGTGATGAAAGACTGAAGGCAGCTGCACTTTATCCATCAGCTGTTAAAACAATTCCGCTGCCAAAAGAAGTATTTATCCAGGAGGTGAAAAACGCCTTGGCTTTTGCTATATTAATCAGCTATGCACAGGGGATGGCTATGTTGCAAAAAGCTTCTACAGAACTTGCGATGGATATTCCACTACCGGAAGTTATCAAAGTATGGCGCGGGGGTTGTATTATCCGTTCAGCCCTACTCGATCTGTTTGCCAAAGCTTATGCACAGGATCCAAAACTTTCCAATCTTTTGCAGGACGGAGCTATCGCCCGATGGATACTCAGCAAAGAAGCTGATGCCCGCACAGTAGCTTCATTGGTTATTCAGGCTGGTTATCCTGCCGGAGGGATGTTGAATTCCATTGCATATTTTGATGCATATCGCAGCGCCCGACTACCTATAAACCTGGTCCAGGCCCAACGTGATTTTTTTGGAGCACATACTTATGAAAGAAACGATGGCACCGGCACTTATTATCATACCGAATGGACAGTCGGAAAGTTTGAACATTTACCCTGATCATTGCAAAACGCTAACCGTTTTACAAAATAAATCGTACCAGAAATTTATTTTTCAATTGTAGATATTCTTTATGATACAGAACCACAAAAGACCACCGGCATCTCTCCTTTTTATTTTCGGAGGAAGCGGTGATCTGAATTTTCGCAAATTATCACCTGCGCTTTATAATTTATTTATAGACGAATGGATGCCCGAGAAATTCGGGATAGTAGGAATCGGAAGAACCGAATATTCAAACGAAAAATACCGCAGTCACCTTCTGGAAGGAATCAATCAGTTCAGCCGTCGTAAGGATGAACAAAACGGGAAGTGGAAAGATTTTTCTCAACATATCAGCTATCTGCAAATGGATGCTGAAAATGAGGAAGAATATATAAAGATTGCAGAGGTTGTAAAAGAAAAGGAAAAAGAATATGGCGAACATCCCAATGTGGTTTTTTACATGGCAGTTGCTCCCCAGCTGGTTCCTGAGATCGCCAGTAAACTTGGACCTCTAAACATTTGCGCAGATACAAAATGCACAAGAATAGTAGTGGAAAAACCATTTGGCAACGATCTTCAAAGCGCACATAAATTAAACCAGTTGCTTTCTTCGATGTTTTCAGAAGAACAGATTTATCGTATAGATCATTATCTCGGAAAAGAAACGGTTCAGAATATATTGGCAATGCGTTTTGCAAATGCCTTATTCGAGCCAATCTGGAATCGTAACTATATTGACCATGTCCAGATAACCGCAGCTGAAACTGTGGGCCTCGAGGGCCGCGGTGGCTATTATGAACATTCAGGGGCGCTTCGTGATATGATACAGAATCATATTCTCCAATTGGTCTGTATGATCGGAATGGAGGCACCCGTTTCTTTCGATGCGAATGAAATCAGAAACAAAAAAGTCGATGTTTTAAATGCAATCCGGCCAATCGGGCCAGATGAAGTTCACAAGTTTGTTGTGCGTGGGCAGTACTCCCATGGCTGGATGCAGGGAAAAGAGGTGCCTGCTTACCGCGAAGAGAAAGGTGTTGATCCCGAATCACCGACTGATACTTTTGCCGCAGTAAAGTTTTTTATTGACAACTGGCGTTGGCAGGATGTACCATTTTATGTAAGGACCGGTAAGAGAATGCATCAAAAAACAACCATTATCACTATCCAATTCCGCCCGGCTCCCAATTTTGCTTTTCCACCCGAAGCAACCCAAACATGGAGACCGAACAGGTTGACAATAAGTATTCAGCCCGAAATGGACATAAGGCTCCGTTTCCAGGCTAAACGTCCCGGCCAGGCTATGGTGCTCAACCCGGTAGATATGATCTTCAGTTATGAGGATGCTTATGACGGCCATGAACCCGAAGCATACGAAACATTACTGCTTGATGTAATGGAAGGAAATGCAACGCTTTTTATGCGGGCAGACCAGGTTGAGGCCGCATGGAAAATCATCATGCCTATATTGGATGCCTGGGAAGCCCGGCCACCCGTTGATTTCCCCAATTATGCTCCTGGTTCCTGGGGCCCGGAAGATGCAGAAGCTTTGATAGCCAGGGATGGGCACAATTGGATCACGCTGCCACTACCCCACAAGGACTGATTAAATCATAAAATTGAACCGTGTATGAAACTTCATATCTGTAAAGACTCCAATGAGCTGAGCAAACAGGCCGCAGTCTGGATCGGCTCCAGCATCAAACAGACCCTTGAAAAACAGGACCGGTTTACTTTAGCCCTTTCGGGTGGGTCAACCCCACAAAAACTGCATGGACTTTTAAGCAGCTATCCTTATAAGGAAGAGATCGACTGGTCGAAGATTCATATTTTCTGGGGAGATGAAAGGGTGGTACCGCTCGAAGATGACCGGAACAATGCAAAGATGGCTTTTGATACCCTTCTTGATAAAGTCGACGTTCCCATGGAACAGATTCATATCATGAGAACAGATATCGATCCGTCGGAAGCAGCTGCTGAATACGAGAAAATTATTAAAAAATATTTCGGATCGGGCGGTCATAAGCTGGACCTTCTTCTGCTTGGGATGGGCGATGATGGACACACGCTTTCTTTATTTCCCGGCACTCCCGTGGTACATGAAAAGGAAAAATGGGTTACTTCATTATTCCTTGAGTCACAGGATATGTATCGTATCACGCTTACAGCACCTTTCGCAAACCGTTCAGCAAGAGTTGCCTTTCTCACAGCGGGCAAAAGCAAAGCACCCGCTTTAAAACAAGTGCTGGAAGGCGACTACGATCCGGATCATTTTCCGGCGCAGCTTATTAAACCAGTGGGAGAACTACATTGGTTTGTAGATAAAGAAGCTGCTTCTCAACTTTCGCGAACATATTAAGTAATAGCGCGTTTAAACATCTACTGAGTCATACACCACCACCTTTTGCCAGAGTGAAGAATAGTCTTCGATAAACTTCAGGTGAATTGGATCTGTCTGATAGCTTTCCTGGTCGGCTGCATTGTTAAAATTAAGCATCCATGAAATGGAATAGGATCTTTCAATTACATCCCGATGGGTGTCGGCAGGCTTGCCTATATGAAAAGTTTTTATCGTCTTAACTTTTGATAATTTTCTCAACCCTTCTACCAGTTTATCACGATCGGCAGTGCTGGCTGGATTCTTCAGGTAAAAAAATACATGGTGAATAAAAATGTTATTCGCTGTCATAGCTGATGCTGTTGTATATGTTAATGATGCAAATGTGGTAACTAAAGCAGCCTTACCCGTATTTGTGATAAAACTGCGGCGGGAATGTTTCGACATAAGCTGGTACAATTGGTCTTAGGGCAATAAATTTATGTATTTAATACCGAATATTCTGAATTGCTAAAACGAAATCAAAATATGTTTTAAATTTAATATAATTAATCCGGCGTTCTTTAACATGGATCGCTGTGTGCTAACCTTAATCTTATCTTTTTTTTGAAAAAACCACGCAAATGGAAATTGCTACTGTTCGTGTTTACGGGCATTGTCTTGCTGATAACAGCGAGCTATTTCATCTTTATATATAAATTCAAAGAAATATTAAGGACAGTTATAGAAAAAGAGTCACAGGGAAAATACACGTTCAACGCGTCCAAGGTAAACTTATCGCTGTGGGACCAAAAGATTACACTCAATAATGTTATTGTAGCAGCGGTTGATTCAGTCCAGGCATCTGCAGATTATTTCATCTCAGCCAAAAAAGTCCATCTCTCCATTGAGTCACTTCGTGATGTAATGTTGAATGACAAGTTGGTTGTGAACGATGTTATTATCAGCGAACCATTTTTTCGTATCAGTGTCCTTACTGATAAACCCAGGGCAAATGATAACTTTCATCCATCCACCGTCACCGATATCATCAACAACCTGACCCAACGTTTGCAGGTCAGAAGTCTCCGGTTAACAGATGCCTCATTTGAGTATATTACTTTTAAACACCCGGAACCATTTAAAGCGGACCATATCAATCTGAAAATATCCAATTTCAGAAAAAAAGACTCGATGACGAATGACCTGATGTATACTGATGATATCGATCTTTCAGTTACAAACCAGTCATGGAAATTTCCTGGTGGAAATCAGGATTTGAATTTTACCAGGCTTCATTATTCTGCCAGGGATCAATATATACAGATTGATTCCAGCACACTTATTATCAGGGGGAAGAAGACAGCTGATACCGTTACACTGTATGCAGATCAATTCAGATTCAGTCCAAGACGACTTCAGGAGCACCTGGCCAATGATGAATTTGTGGTTGATAGCCTGGTCTGTGTCCGGCCGGTATTGATTCTCCAGAAAGGAGAAAACAGTAAAAAGGATTCAAGCGGATCTATTTCGGGTGCGCTTAACCAGATGTTCAACAAAGTGAACCTGCGTTATATTAATATTATCAAAGGCTCTTTTGCCATTTTTGAAAAAAACAGGACAAGTAGTTCCTATTCCACTGAACAGGCTGATATAAAGATTTATAATCTCCAGGCTCAAAGCAATCACCCGAAGCCATTAAGTGTGGATAGTGTTATGTTCAATCTTAATAATCTTACTTTCCTGACCCGGGATAGTTTGTACCAGTTAACAGTTGATAAATTCGGACTTCGAAACAATGATCTGACCTTTATAAATGCAAGTTTTGGAAACGCACCGGGTAACACAAGGCCTTCCAACATGACTTTTACTACTCCTGAGTTACGGTTCAGAGATATTGATCTTGAAGAGCTGATGATGAAAAAGCTCAAAGCACCGGCAATCTCAATATACCGGCCGACTATCAGGCTTTTTACAACTGAGAAAAAACACAATGACAGCGACAGTAGTGGAAAGTTTTCCTTCAAAAGTTTTTATAAAGCAATGCACGGGCTTGATGAACTCATCAATGTTGACAGCTTCCGCATCATCGAAGGGAACATGAGATTAAGGTCGAATAAAAATATTTTCAATGCGGATTTTAATTCCATCAACGGGGTGATTCTGATTAACAAATTGCTTAAAAGCGATTCGCTGGTTGATATTAAGCGGGCAATCCCCGATATGAATATTCAAATGGCCTCGATATCATCACCAGGATTCAATCTCGCGCTGGATAATTTTCATTTTAATGGCACATCCAGGCACAGTTATGTTGAAACATTCATGTTCTCAATCCCGACCGGTACTAATATCTCTGGTAAAAATCTGTCCTGGGATATCCTTGACTGGGACATATTTCAAAAATCAAATATCCTGCAGATAAAGAAACTTGTTATTGATGAACTGACTACAAATTTCGGGGTAGGTCCATCTTCAAAAAACAAAAAAAATGGTTTCCCGGTTCTCATCATTGATACACTTGAAATCGGGAAGTTAGGCTTCGGGATGAAAACCAAAAATTCAACACTGAATCTGAATGCCCATCAAATCAATCTACGTGATTTTAGTTCGCAGGCCGAACATTTAAGCTGGACTGACTTAAGTGCCTCTATTAATCAGTTTCATTTTCAAAAGAAAGGCCTGGAAGCTTCATTCAAATCCCTGGCCTTATCCAATAATGGGATTAATCAGCTAAAGGATGCCACATTTCATTTTGATGATCTGGACAAAGAAATCGATTTCCAGGCACCCCTGATGAATCTAAAAATGGAATTTCAAAGTTCTGATTTTTCAAAGTTTTCGATCCATTCATTGGTGTCTGATACTGCATCGATAACAATTCTTGCCAAAAAGAAACCGGAATCAAATAATGCCGTGATGGCTTCCGGGCTGCAACAGGAAGAAACAGATATTCAAAAAACTACCGTCAATAGCATTTTAGTCAGCCAGGTTGAATTAAACAATAATTCGGTTGTTTATATCAATCAGTTCGATTCAATGATGGCGAACGCAATGCTTGATTTATCCGGCAAAACAATCGTTTACCAAAACAATGAAAACCTGCCGCTCAGGTTCAAAGAATTGAATTTAGCAATGCGCGACCTTCAGTTTGATCAAAAACAAATCAAGGTCTCCACCCCTTCATTTGATGCTGGATTTACAGACGGAGAATTAAGTCTCACAGCCGATAAGTTATACAGTCTAAAGGCTGGCATTGATATCAATTGGAAATCACTTGATTTCGCAATGGGTTTCAAAGATTCAGCTACACTATCTGTAAAAAACATATCAGGAACATTGTTAACGCCAGGCTTTGAATTTTCGCCGGGCAGGAAAATAAACTGGGCGCCTTTGGTAAAACTTGCAACATGGAAGAACGGACAGGCAAGTTTTGAGAACCGCGATCTTAAGGCGGAAGCAGAAGGTCTCAGCTGGAATGGTCCTGAAAGTGCTTTCACAACAGGATATTTTTCCGTCAAACCAAAAATTAATGCTGCAACTGCGTATAAAAAAAATCTTTGGCAAAGAGATGAGCTGGTAGTTGATGGTGAAAAATTGACAATAGACGGGATTGCATACGATCCCGCTTCAGGAGATTCTACGCTTGCCATAGATAAGATCATCCTTGAAAAAATAAATCTGCAAGCCAGCCGGGATAAACGAATTCCCTTCAGGCATGGTATTGAGAAACCCATGCCAACTAAACTGATCAGTTCGTTGCGTTTTCCTGTCGTCATTGATTCGTTGATAATCACCAGGAGTAATATTACCATTCATGAGGTTTCCGCTAAAACTAAAAAGACCGGGACCATCCCATTGCGGGAGCTTGAAGCAACCATAACAAATATCCGGAACAGGGTCAGTCCTGACGACGTGCTTGGTATTTCAGCAACAGCTTTAATGTTAGACAACAGAATTAATCATATGAGATATGATGAGCTGTATGGAGATTCACTGTCTCCATTTATTATGAAATTTTATGCTTCGCCGATGAAGCTGACAAATTTCACTAAAGCAACTCAGCCCCTGGCTAATGTCGGGGTCAGAAATGGATTGTCTGACACGCTGTACGCGCACTGGATTGGGAACAAACATGCAGCGATCGGTAGAATGAATTTTCATTATAGAGGTTTAAAGATCGCACTACTGAATAAAGATGATCCTGAAAAAAAACACCTTACCCTGCGATTGGTGAATCTCTTTGCTAATTCAATTGTTCGTAACGCTAATTCTAAAGAGGCGATTATTTATTATGAGCGGGACCCCGAAAAGTTTGTATTTAACTACTGGGTGAAAACAACGTTTAGCGGACTTATGTCAAGCGTTGGGGTAAAGCGTAACAGGAAGTATATAAATCAATATAACAAGTCGAAAGAAAAGTTTTCTTTACCGGATATGCCGCCAAGTGCACCTAATGGTACACCCATCATATTGACCAGGTCTTATTAATCCTGGATCTTAAACCGGTCGTTCAAATATATTTGTTCGACAAGTTTTTGTTCATTCAGCTTTGTTTGACGGCTTTGTTTGATCGATTTGTTTGATCAGCTTTTTCAATCCAGTTTATTCAACCAGTCTTTCACTCCTTTATGTATTTGCTTTGCCACACGTTTCTGAAACTTTGGATCAGCAATCAGCTTTTCATCTTCCTCGTTGCTCAGGAAAGCGATTTCTACCAGGCAATTGGGATATTCAGTGGGGCCGCTAAGCGCAAAATTGAATGCACCCACATTGCCAAAATTTGATAGCCCCAGTGCCAGCATTCTTTGCAGAATACTTTCAGTTAGTGGTCGAAATCCGATGTAGCGGTAATAAGTACTGGCGCCGCGGATGGCAGCATTGGCGGACGAGTTCAGGTGCAGGCTAAGTAAAAGGTCAGGGTTTAGGGCACGCAACATAAGTGCCCGATCGATCATACTGATATCAACATCCGAGGTCCTGGTCATGATTACCCGGAACCCTTTTCTTTTCAGCCTTTTGTTGAGCTCGTTAGCAAACTTCAGCGTGTAATCTTTCTCCAAAATTTTTGTCATCTTGCCCGAAGCTCCTGTATTGGCTCCACCGTGGCCGGCATCAATGGCAATGGTAAGATTTTTTGATTTCAGTGAAGGTTGTCTTTTGATCCTTATGAGTAATTTTTTCGAAGCACTATCATATGAAATATAATGACCCCAGTGTTGCTGATGTTTGAGTTGAATATGGATCCTGATCACATCGTCTTCAACCTGGTCGTACCAAACGTTTTTGATTTCTGTTGCTGTACCCGTTTGAGTAATCCAGTTTGTGTTACTTGTTGCACCAAAAATATCAATAGTGAGACCAGCAGGGGTCAATGTTTGCTGACTACGATATGGCAATCTCTCATCGAGCTGCACACTGATGAAATCCTGGTGCTGATCGCCATAAACCTTCCAGCTGCCACTTAGGTAATAGGGCTTTTTGATAGCAAGGGAATCTGGTTTTGTATTTGTTTTCTGGATATATGCTGAATGATTTTTTGATAGCTGCACTTTGTAGTCGGTTACGGACGAGTCGACGATTCTCAAAAGAAGATTGCTATCCAGGTAAGTCATTTTCGCTCCGCCAAGACGATCATCCCCAAGGCCATATTCGAGATAAGGCATCGGCCCGGTGCTCCTTACAAAAAAAGATGATTTAGCTACGATTGTATCGTACGGGGTTGAATAAAGAACATTGGTATCCTGGGCGATTGAATTCAAACTGACAAATAAGAGCAGGATTGCGCATTTCATTTCAGGAAGTTAAGAAATCCCGCCAAAATGAAATCACTATCCAACTTATTCTAAGCAAATTTCAACTCCACTTATGCCTGATTTCTCAATAGCATAGATTTAGCGGACTTAACCGTTAAATCTATGCGCTTATATTTCAATTATAAAGGATACTTATTATCAGCTATAAGTTTATCGGCTATACGCCTGCGTGAAAGTTTCGAATTAAATGATTCCGCCTTGGTAAATCGTTTTATGCCGAGCAACATCATCCTTTGTTCATCACCATCAGCAAATGAATTGATAGCATCTTTTCCATATTTGTTTATTCTGTCGGCCGTATCATAAATGAAAGTCTGAACGATATCCTGTTCATAGCTGCAGGCAGCTATCCCTTTTTGTTCAGCTAATTTGATCAGCCTCAATAAGGCACTTTCAGCATGATAGGTCTCGATAGCCATATCTGCAATGTTCATAAGAATCTCCTGTTCAGATTCAAGCTTCAACATTAATTTTTGAACAGCTGCACCGGCAGTCATCAAAATTGCTTTTTTAAAAGAGACGATCATTTTTTTCTCTTTTGCAAATTCACCATCATCATCGCTGTTGAAATCCGGAATACTCATTAGTTCTTTGGAAACAGCCATGGCGGGCTCCATCAGATTTATTCTTCCTTTCATTGCCCGTTTCAGGACCATGTCAACTGTCAGTAAACGATTGATTTCATTGGTGCCTTCGAAGATCCTGTTGATACGGCTATCGCGATAAGCTTTTGAAACCAGGTACTCATCACTGAATCCGTTACCACCATGAATCTGTACCCCTTCATCAACTACAAAATCCAACACTTCTGAGCCGAAAACCTTCAGCATGGCACATTCAATCGCATATTCCTCAGCAGCACCCAATAAAGCTTCATTAAAAGGTTTACCCTTTTGGACGAGTTCATGTTCTTTGTCATCGATCCATTTTGCTGAACGGTAAAGTCCGCTTTCACATACCCAGATGCGAATAGCCATTTCCGCAAGCTTTGATTTTATCGCTCCAAAATTTGCGATTGCCATTTTAAACTGCTCCCTTGTATTTGCATACTGAATGCTGTTGGAAGCAACACGTTTTGAAGCCCCGAGCGCTGCTGCACAAAGCTTCAACCTGCCTATATTTAATATATTGAATGCGATGATATGACCTTTGCCAATTTCACCAAGCACATTCTCAACAGGAACTTTACAGTCCTGGAAATACAATTGTACAGTAGATGATCCCTTGATACCCATTTTATGTTCTTCAGGGCCCTGGGTAAATCCCTCAAAGCCGCGCTCAACAATAAATGTGGTGAATTTATCGCCGTCGATTTTTGCAAACACGGTATAAACATCTGCAAACCCGCCGTTCGTTATCCAACATTTCTGGCCATTGAGTAAATAATGTTTACCGTCAGCAGAAAGTGTCGCTGTTGTTTTAGCACCCAATGCATCGCTTCCGCTGTTTGGCTCCGTAAGTCCATAAGCGCCTTTCCATTCACCGGTAGTAAGTTTTGGAATATACTTCTGCTTTTGTTCGTCATTGCCAAAATAAAGTATAGGCAAGGTACCAATACCGGTATGCGCGGCTACTGCAACAGAAAATGAATAACCTCCACCGAGCCCTTCGTTCACCAGGGTGGCTGTTATAAAATCCTTACCAAGCCCCCCATATTCTTCAGGTATTGAAATGCCTAAAAGCCCCTGGTCACCAGCTTTTTCAAGCAGGCCCGGCATCAATCCAGCCTCCATCTTATCGATGCGGTCTATAGCAGTCATAACCTCCGTGTCAAGAAAAGACCGGCACATATCCTTAACCATCTGTTGTTCTTCGTTGTATTCTTCAGATGTATAGGTATCAGCGGCAGTACTTTCGCGAACCAGCCATTCTCCGCCTTTCAGCAATGTTTTATTTTCTGTGATGGTGCTCATATCTGCAAGTTTTATGATTAGCTAATGATTTTAAAACTTCTGCTTATTTAAGATTGTCATAAACGATTTTCAACACCTCTTTACATACTTCGATTCTTTCCTCGGGAACACCGGTCAAAGCTTCGTTTAAGGTCTCTTCTGCAAGACCCATTGATTCATCCTGCAGGGTCTGGGATTGTTTGGTAAGATAGATGAGGTTGATTCGGCGGTCTGAATCTGAAGGAACTCTTTTAACCAGGTCGAGTTTCTCCAGGTTGTCTACCAACCTGGTGATACTTGGCTTATCCCTGAAACTGGCATTACATAATTCCTGCTGGCTGATCCCGTCTTTTTTCCAGAGATGATATAAAACGCTCCATTGCTCAATAGTAAGATTGAGACCTGCGTTGTTGAACTTTTTTTGCAGCCTCCTGGCTATTGCGATTGACGCGATTCCCGTGATAAAGCTATAAAGTTCTCCCTTCTTAAAATGGTTGTTTGGCATATAGTTGTTTATGCAACTATCCAAAGTTAATTCATTTCTTTGGTTTCATCAAGTGCTTGGCCGGGATTTTTTTTGCACGATTATGTTAAAACGGCGGAATCGGGAATTCGGGCAGTACTGATGGTAATACAAGTTTCCGGCAGTAGATTGCGGACGGAGATGCATGCAGAATTCATAGAACACCAGACATCGCTGATTCACTATCATTTTGTTGACCGGGGGCACCGTCTCATAGTTTGTTTCCATGGATATGATGAAAATGGATTGTCTTTCGATATCATGAAAGAAGTATTACCTGCCAGTTGTTCCTTGTTGGCTATCGATTTGCCGCATCATGGAAAAACAAACTGGGATGACTCTGCGCGGTTTGATGTGACGATACTCTGGGATCTGATCAGTAGTATCTGTAAGAAGCATGGACGTACCAATGGCAGGATTGAGCTTGCAGGTTTCAGTATGGGCGGTCGCATTGCGCTTAGCCTGCTGGATTATCAGCCGGAACATATAGACCGGATGATTTTGCTGGCACCGGATGGTCTGCGTAGTAACTACTGGTACTGGATCTCAACAAGCACTATTGTTGGTCGCAGGATTTTTGCAATTACGGTAAAAAACCCCGGTTGGTTGTTGTTTACGCTTCGGGTGGCAAACAAGTTGAAGATTATCAATCCCGCTGTATTCAAATTCAGCTGGTTTTATCTGAAGGAAGCGGGGACCCGGAATATGCTGTATAAAAGATGGATGGCCATGCGCTGGATGCGTCCCGATATAAAAAAAATCAAACAGCATATACATAACCGTGATATTCCCGTGCTGCTGATTTATGGCGCTTACGACCGTATTATGCCGGCTGAAACAGGACTCGCATTTTGTCGTGATACCCATGATTTGTGTAAAGTTGAGCTATTGCCATGCGGGCACCAGATCATGCAGCTGAAAAACAAAAAAAATCTTTCAAAAATTTTCAGGCGCCTGAGGTTTTGATAAATGCCCGGGCATGAAAAAGATCCTTGATTTAGCTTCGAATCATTATGGTTTTATTCTACTTTTTCTTTATCATCCTGATGATTGGTTATGCGGTCCTGATCGCATATTATCATCGTGAATGGAACAGGATAAAAGAGGTCGGGTTGCCGGATGCTCTTTCAATAAATGCAACAAATGCGGAAGAAACAAGGAACGGAACCCGGATCTCTCTGATCATTCCTATGAGGAATGAATCAAAAAACATATCGGGTCTGTTAGAATCTTTGAAACGCCAGGATTTTCCCGTTGAACTAACTGAGATTATTTTGATTGATGACCATTCAACAGATGATACCTGGCAACTGATCAGCGCTTATAATCAACCCGGTTATATCCGCGCGATCAGGCTGCAGGATATAGCCGGTCTAAGTCCCGGATCTTTTAAGAAACAAGCGATCAGCGCAGGCATTGATATTGCGTCCGGGAAACTGATAATAACCACTGATGCAGATTGCAGCTTTCAGCCACAATGGTTAAGCACTATTGTCGCATGTCATCATGCCACAGGTAGTGTATTCATAGCTGCACCAGTCAGGTTCAGAACAAAAAATAGTTTTTTGTCCATCTTTGAAACGCTGGATTTTATAACTCTTCAGGGCATCACCGGTGCTTCGGTTGCTTCAGGATTTCACACGATGTGTAATGGAGCAAATCTTGCTTATACCAAAGCAGCTTTTATAGAAGCAGATGGTTTCAATGGCATAGATCATATTCCAAGTGGTGATGATATGCTGCTTATGTATAAGATATTTAGGAAACACCCTGATAAAGTCTCCTATCTGAAGGCCAGGCAGGCCATTGTTGATACATCAGGAGCTGATTCTCTACGTACTTTTTTTAACCAGCGGATTCGCTGGGCGAGTAAAGCCGTGCATTATGATGATAAAAGGATTTTTTGGGTATTGATGACGGTTTATCTTGTCAACGTTTCTTTTTTGATTGCCGGCATTGCATCATTCTGGAAGACAAACTACTTCATATTTTTTTTGCTGATGCTGATTGCAAAATTGTTGATTGAATTCCCGTTTGTAAACAGGGTAGCAATGTTTTTTGGCCAGCAGCGGCTGATGCGGTATTTTCCCTTTATGCAACCCTTTCACATTATGTATACGATTATTGCCGGCTGGCTTGGCAAATTCGGATCATATGAATGGAAGGGAAGAAAAATAAGTAATCATGGCAAAAGGATCAAAGGAACGTAGTACCTGGCGAAGGCTCCGGAAAAACAGGGGAGCACTTGCCGGTATTGTGATCATTATCATAGCCTTGTTGATAGCCTTGTTGGGTTACATGATTGCACCTGATAGTTCTTCCAACGCAAATCGCATGATCGTTGAAATTGGTGGCCAGAAGCCCGGCTTTAGTATGTTGTTTCTGAAAACCCCGACACAACGTGAGCAGGCGCAGCCTTCATTCCTGGAGAAGTTGTTTTTTGGCGGTAAGGATTTGTATGACTATACGCCAATAACCAGCTATAACGAAAACCGCGACAGCCTGGTGATTACACAATACATCGACGAGGGGCTGGAAGAACGAAAAGCATTTTTACTTGAGAAGCCGGGTATTAACAACCCCAACAGTGGCAGTAAAATTAAAAAGGCCGGTAGTCAGAAAATTAACAGTGATTCGAATATCAATCTGCTTAATAACGGGGAACGGATAATCAGCGAATACCATATTGAAAAAATCCGTTTTCATCTTGGAACAGATAAATACGGTCGCGACATATTAAGTCGTTTGTTGATTGGCGTTAGGGTAAGCCTTGGTGTTGGGCTTATAACAGTCATTATCTCGTTAAGTATTGGGGTAATGCTTGGCGCAGTTGCCGGTTATTATCGTGGTTGGGTAGATGAGCTTGTGATGTGGTTCATAAACGTAATATGGAGCATACCCACCTTATTACTTGTGTTTGCAATCACACTGGTTTTGGGCAAGGGTTTCTGGCAGATATTTATTGCCATTGGATTAACGATGTGGGTAAGCGTTGCCCGTATTATTCGCGGCCAGGTATTGGCCGTCAGGGAAATGGAATATGTGGAAGCTGCACGTGCTCTTGGATTTACCAATGCCAGGATCATTGTGAGACATGTTTTGCCGAATGTGATGGGCCCGGTGATCGTGGTTGCAGCTTCAAACTTTGCTTCTGCTATAGTTATTGAGGCAGGTCTTAGCTTTTTAGGAGTTGGAGTGCAGCCTCCTCAACCGAGCTGGGGACTGATGATTAAGGAAAATTATAATTTCATCATCACCCATAATCCGATGCTGGCTCTTGCACCGGGTATTGCTATTATGATACTGGTGCTTGCATTTAACCTGCTGGGAAACGGGCTGCGGGACGCGCTGCAGGTTAAAGATTGATTCAGTACAGAATCGGATTCGCTTTCCTGTTATTATTTCTTTGAGTACCTGTAGTTACCGGTGAATTTGTTGGTAGCGCAACTTTTTGAGGTAACTGTGATCTCAACAATTGCCGGAACGCCGACCGGGGTAGCGGTAATAGTGAAATTGGTCATCGCAGCTGTCGCTGTTTTTGTTTCGGTATAGAATGCTGTTGAAGACGATTCAGGTCTTGCTTTTACTTCGATGGTTACTCCTGCCGCCGGAAGATTGGCTGAAACATTTACAGCGAGCGGGAAAGTGGTTCCTGCTGACGGTGTTTGCACACTGCCAATAGCCGGGTTTGTTGTCACGGTCATCGCAGTTTCGGTGCAGGATCCTGTACCGCCACCACCGCTTTTCTTACAAGCAGCAATACTGGCCAGGAAAAATATTATGATTACAAGAGGGTTTAAGGTTCTTTTCATGTCAGGTGCGATTAGCTTCGGTTGAAATTAGTTAGGTATCTAAAAATAATCTTAATATTCAATGTTCAGAAACACTAATTTATTGTGTAATGACAATATAATTATTTGAATTGCTGTCTAAAGCGTCCCGTTTTCTATTGTTTATATACCTGCACATTCCTGCTGAGGCTTTCTTCAAGTGAAATAAATGTTTCCGTACGTTCTATTCCTTTGATCTTCTGTAGCTCGTCGTGTAACACAAACCTCAGTTGTCCAATGTCTTTGCAGATAATTTCAGCAAACATGCTGTAATTTCCGGTAGTGTAGTTTAACCTGACGATTTCAGGAATCTTATGGAGCTCTTTTGCAACGGAATCATACAAACTGCTTTTTTCAAGATAAATGCCTATAAACGCGATCACATCATAGCCTAATTGCTTTATATCTACATTGAGTTTGGTACCTTTCACAATGCCCGCTTCCTGTAGTTTTTTGATTCGGACATGTATGGTTCCTCCTGAAACAAACAGTTTTTTGCCGAGGTCGGCATAGGAGATTTCTGCATTGTCCATCATTTCGTGAATGATCTGCAGATCCAGTTTGTCAAGATTTAATTTAGCTCCCATTTTTGCAATGTGTTTTTAGATTTCATCAACGGTATCCACAAATATTTGAATAAAATCGAATTTTTCAAAATTTTTATTGAAAATATTACAAGGAAATGAGCATTTTGATATAATATTGCACTATCAACGTTTAATTATAGCGGGAGATTATCCAAGATACTCCATAAATCCGCAAAAATCGTTGAGAATATTGTGGGATGATGAAATTTTGGCAGACATACCCTCTTGTCTCGGGGGTGGGGAACATAGGATAAACGTGACGTAATGCCGGCTTCCGCTTCGGCGAAATTCGACTGGGGTTGACCACCACACATTGCGTTATGGCTAACTACCCCGTGGAGGTTCGAGTCCTCCTCCTACAGCTAAAAAATCCCGTAAAAGTTGTAACTCAATTTTTACGGGATTTTTGCTTTTTCCCCGGCTTCAGTTATGAATATAAGGTTGGCCGGGTTTTCAACAAACTGGTTTTATTCATCATCATCTTTTTCTTGCTTTTGTTTGAAAAAAGCTGCCCTTACAGGAGCTGGCATCCGGGAATTTTCACCATACACAAATTTCCAAAGTATTTCATTCATCAACTGGTCAGGTATACGGTCTTCGTTTGAAAAATCAAGCTTTGCGGAGGCCAAAGCCATCTTATTCTCGTCCTTGTTCTTGTCGTTCAAATCTACCTGTGCGGGCAAGGACACAAATCCACTGGGATTAACTTCACTGGCAAAACAACGCCACATGGGCGTAGCCGCCGCATCGTATTGAGTCATAGGCGGCATTCCTAAAATCAGCTCAATGGTACGTAGCACAGAACTAGTGGAATACATAGTGTGATCAACAAAGCCGCGCTTTACAAAGGGCCCTGCAACATATGCGGTGGATCTGTGAGCATCCACATGATCCGGCCCGGCCTGGGCATCATCTTCGATTATAAAAACCACACTTTCTTTCCACACAGGGCTCTTGCTCAGGTATTCCACAAACATTCCCACTGCCAAATCATTATCAGCCACATGTGCAAAAGGAGTAGGCCGGCCGACAGCAGTACCTTCAGTATGATCGTTAGGAAACTTTATAGTCATCAACTGTGGCAAGGCATTTACCGCCACAAGTGAGTCAAATTCCCTTCTCCATAAACCAAATCGGGTAGTATCCCTGATTTTTCCATTAAAGCTGGGAAAATAAGGACAAACATGCCCTTCTAAAACAGGCACTTGCGGACGGAATTTATTGTCAGAAAATTCACCGTATGTTCTAAAGGTAACTCCGGATCGGCTGGCATTATCCCAGATAAATCCTGCTTTATTATTGGCCACATTACGCATCCCCGAGGAAGCTTCGGAACCACCTTTCCTGCCATAATAAGCTGGCCAGGTCTTCTCCAGAAAATCTGTTGCATAAGCGCCCATGCTCCAGTTATGTCCATCAGAACTCACCTCTCCATCTACATAAAAATTATCCAGCAGAACAAACTGTCTTGCCAGTGCATGTTGGTTGGGTGTAATTTTTTCACCAAATAAAACCAGCTTTTTATCACCGTTACCCTCTGGCATATCACCAAGCACCTGATCGTAGGTTCTGTTTTCCTTGATTATATAAAAAACATGCTTGATAGGTGATACATCTCCCTTCTTTTGAGGGATAGGATTACCCTTCTCTCCTTCGGCTGATACCTGTTGTTCTTTATTAAAAGGTGCATTGTTATATACTGCCTGTGCATAAACAGCTAACTGCTTTTCTGAAGGAACATCAATAATGCTCATGTCGCCCTGAAACATGCCGGCAATGTATTGCACCTCTTCGGGCTTGTTAGGGATGCCTTCATGAAGCACTACCGGTTGTTTTTTTACCATTGGATTAGGTCCTTTGGGATTTGCAAAAGGTTTAAGCCCCTTTCCATTACTTATGAACAGTTTTTTTCCGATTACTCTCACGCATGTTGGATACCAACCGGTGGGAATAAATCCTTTGGAGGTGCTTTTTCCCTTTTGACTTACATCATATACCGCCAGGCAATTGTTATCTGCATTGGCAATATATAAGGTCTTCTCATCCTGGCTAAGGGAAACACTATTGGTAGTAGAACCGCTTAGCTGAGTGGCATATAAAGCAGTAGTAAGTGTTTCCAACACTTTCCGTTTTTTGATATCGATCACTGATACACTATTGTCATTGGCATTGGCAACAAAAAGATAAGCTCCTTTTGAATCAAGACAAATATCATTGGGATTATCTCCTACGGCTACACTGTCAATCATTGTGTGTTTAAAAGTATCATAGACCAGGATCTTATCGCCTGCCCATACGCTGATATACAGCTCTTTTTTGTCGGGTGACAAACGACAGGTATAGGCCTCACCTCCCAATGCCAGTTTTTGCGGTATCGCTTTCGTTTTAAGATCAACTACATAAAGGCTATTATCTTCCTTAGTTACCACATACAACAACTGACGCTGATCATCAATGGTGATTCCGGATGGAGATATTTTGTTGGGCCAGGGTATGCCTAGTTTAAAGGTATCAACAGTATTCAGCTTACCATTTTTGATCGCGTATTTCAGGATCCAGTTATCGTTACCCCCGGAAACATACAGGTATTTTTCATCACTGCTGAAAACAATACCGCCCCAGCTATTTTGAATGATTTTATTATCCAGAATCTTTTCGGATTTTGTATCAACCAACTGAATCGAATGGATACTCTGGCCATTATTGGTAACAGCCAGGTAACGTTGTGAACGGCTCACTGCTATATTCAGAGGCAGATCACCTAATGGCAGGTGCCGGCCCACTGGTGTAAGGCTCCAGCCGTTTGGCAATAACACCCTCGTTTTTTCAATGTCTTTAAGTTCCTGGGCAAATACAAGCTGTCCAAAGCTCAGAGTAAATGCAAGCACTATAATAATCTTCTTCATCTGTTTATCCGTATTGTTTATCTCTATTTTATTTGCGCAAGAAATTACCAACTTTGTGTGTTCATGAAATTACCAACCCGGACTCTGGGTGAGTTTTGGATTTAATACAAGTTGGTTGGTAGGGATAGGGTTATAATAAAACTTGTCATTCCATTTACGGGTGGCATCATAATTTACCAGCCAGTGAATATTGCCGGAATTACCATTCGTTAAGGAAACGAAACTGCCGTTGATCAGATAATAACTCACTCCTGGTACAGGGTTAGCAGGTGTAGCGGTTACAAATGAAACATTCTTTACACCGTCTCCATTCATGTCATAAAGCGTATTCATTTGTGGAACATAAACACCATGGTAAGGCATCTCCATCAGATAACCTGCTTTCCAGCGCCGGACATCATCAAAACGAAGCCCCTCACAAACCAGTTCTACTCCTCTTTCTCTTCTTATTTCCAGCAATGCAGGGTCTGAAATATTGGGGAAATAAGTGTTATGCAGATATGGATCGATAGTAGCAGGATAAGCCGTGCCCGTTATACCTGCCCTGGCTCTCAACGGCACTATGGTTGTATTCCAATCTTCCGCAGAGAACTGCCCAAGTACTGCCTTTGCTTCGGCATAGTTTAGTAATATTTCTGCATACCGGAATATAGGAAGGGAATTATTATTCTGAGATCTGAAATCAAGGTTCTTGTCATCAAGAGTATACTTCAGGAATTGATAACCCGTGAAAGTATAAGCATAATCTGGTGGTGCCGAAGAACCATCCAGACGCTTATACCCGTTACAGCGAATGGTTTGCTGAAGACGCAGGTCCCTGTTCTTCATTTCATTTACAAAGGGGATGTTGTCAAACAAAGGCTGGTCCGTAAAACGGGAACCGTCCCGGTTGAGGTAAGTATTCACAAACTGCTTGTTCAGTCCTGACCTGTTGCCAAGGGTAGGACTGGTAAAGTACTGGTTTAACTGGCTCCAGAGTCTCAATGAATTGCTGTAGACAGAGGATAAGATTACTTCATCTGACCAGGGGATTTCTGTGGTGAACAGTTCCCTGTAATCTGAAACAGGCTTACCTGTATTGTGCAGTTTGTAATTGCCGGAGTTAATTATTGCCCTGGAAGCATCCAGCGATTTATTAAGGAAGTCATCTGCGGATGCTGCCAGGTTCAGTTCTGTGTGATATTTACGGAATGTGCCTTCAAACAAACATATCCTTGATTTAAGGGCCAATGCAGCCCACCTGGTGATGGTAGAAGCGCCGTTATCCTTGGCAGCCGGCACATTCGCAATGGCAAAATCCAGGTCGGCCAAAATGGAATCCATTACCAGTGTTCGGGCATCCCTGGTTTTATACATCGCAGAATCACTGATACTTAAAGCATGGCTAAACCAGGGTACATCTCCATACTCTTTTACCATGCCAAAATAAAACAAGGCGCGGAAATACCTGGCTATACCCGCATAACCATTACGGGTAGCTTCAGGAATATCCGGGTTATTATTATAATTGTCCAGGAAATAATTGATATTCCTTAAAACGCTCCAGGACCAGCCCCCAACGTTGTTGGCGTTGGTGGAAGGTGACATAAGCCCCGGTATATTGTTCCCTGATATGTAATCAGAAAGGTTATCACCAGTAGCGATAGTGATAGCCGATGGTATCTGGTCTATATAAAAAGAATTCACATACAAGGCCATGTTATTGGCATTCTGAAAAACCTTGTCTGATGTTAGACTTGCAATAGGCTGCTTGTCCAGTAATTTTTGGCAGCCCTGTAAACCTGCTGCGACAATCAGTAAAAAGAATATTTTTTTCATGTTTCCAGTTAAAATATTTAGAAAGTCAGATTTACGCCTACAGAATAAGATTTCAGCATAGGGTAGGCATACCCGTTACCCGCATTGGCGTTTACCTCAGGATCAGAACCATCGATAACTTCGGGATCAAAATTCGCCGCATATTTATGCATCGGTGTAAACGTGAGTATATTTTGGCCGGTCACGTACACCCTGGCATTGGTCAATTTTAGCAGCCTCACCCATTTTTGCGGCAGGGCCCAGGTAAGATTCACGTTTTTCAAGCGCAAATAAGCTGCATTTTGCAAATAACGGGTTTGTTTTACTGCCAGTTCCCTTGTACCGCTCAGAGCCACGTAGCCCCTGTATCTCGGAAAATAAGCATCAGGATTTTCAGGTGTCCATACATTTTTCATCATATCTGCGGGTATCGATTCATAAGGCCGGTTATATTGACCCCAGAAAGGACCAGCTTCGATGCCAGGCCACCAATCCCTGTATCCTATGCCCTGAACAAAGGCACTGAACGAAAGGCTTTTCCAGTTCATGCCAAGGTTAACTCCAAAATTATAGCGTGGAAGGGAATTGCCTATAATCTTCAGATCTCCATGATCTGCCAGGGTTCCCTTTCCTATATTAATAGAATCATCTCCATTAAGGTCTCTGAATTTGATATCGCCCGGTAAAGGAATATTAGAGTTGGAAACTGAGATATAGGAGGTCTGATTGGGATGCGGCTTGTCAAGATCTTCCTGGGTATATAAACCCTCTGTTTCAAATCCCCATATCTCGCCTAAACGTTGTCCTTCATAATAGGTGCCTGCATTACCCCCATAAGGTAAAACTCCATTGGGATTATTGTACTTGGTGATATAGGCCTTGTAGTCAGATAGCACCAACCCCAGGCTATAACCCAGATTCTCATTGATATTATCATGCCAGTTGACGGATAGCTCCCAACCCGATGTTTTCAGATCAGAGTAGTTACCGTAAGGCACTGTTGCCCCGAATGTGGATGGCAATGGCTGGCTGGGTGTGAACATGTTAGTGGTATACCTCTGATAATAATCAAAGGAAACATTCAACCTGTTCTTCAGCATTCCAATATCAATTCCACCGTCAACAGTAGTGGATGTTTCCCAGGTAAGATTGTCTGGCAGAACGCTGGGATTACGAACGTAAGTAGGATAGGCACCGTTCAGCGCTATAGATCTTCCCTGTGTTACATTCATCAGGGATATAAAACGGTAAGGCGCAATCTGTCCATTACCCAGGCTACCTACAGACACCCTAAGTTTCAGGTTATCCAGCCAGTTGTCGCTGAAGTTCATAAAGGGTTCCCTTGAAACGAGCCATCCTGCAGAAACAGAAGGGAAAAATCCGAACCTCGAATAGGAAGGGAATTTAGAAGATCCGTCGTACCTCCCGTTCACTTCTACCAGGTATTTATTTTTGTAAGAATAGTTACCCCTGAAGAATAATCCTGCAATAGACCATTCATTGCCATCGCCTGAAAGAATATAGTTCTGGCCGTTCAGCAAGTTAATATTTGGCAGGGAAGGGTCGAGGATACCATCCCGTTGAACCAGCGTACTATCGTTCTGGCTAACTTCAATATTCATCCCTCCCAGCAGTTTTATAGAATGGTTGCCAAAATCCTTTTTCGCTTCAGCGTAAATGTTAGTTGCATAATAGTTAGTAATATCTGTCGTTTTTGTAAGCCTGTTATTGGTGTTGGCACCTTCAATACCAGGACCTGCGCTATAGCTAACCGGATAAAGTTTTTCATCCATCGTATTATTAGTATAGGCATAAGTGAAGTCGCCTTTCAGGTTCAGGACGTTCTTGATAATATCTGCACTAAAAGATAAGGTGTTCCTGAAATACATCTGTTTGGTAATTTGATTATTATTACCGGTATACATATCCCCTACAGATTGATAAGAAGAAGGTGTCAACGTACCATCAGGATTAAACATAACCGCCATAGGAACAGCAGACACGTCCATATAGCGCCATACAGGCGATCCGCCATTCACTATGGGATAAAAATACTTATAGGCATTAAAGTCTATATTGTTGCTAAGCGTAAACCAGGGCGTGAGTTTGATATTTCCTTTCATACGCAGGTTATACCGGTTGAACTCATCAGTGTTATAACGGAAAACACCACCTTGCTTATAATACCTGCCTGAAATTAAAAAGTCGCTGTTAGTATTACTTCCGGATACGGTCAGGGCATTATCAAAAGCTGGCGCACTTTTGCGGTATAATTCATTGTACCAGTCGGTGCTTCCATAATAAATATATCTGCCGGTAGCCGGATCAATAGTTACTTTAGGCAATGAAGGATCGGCTGATCTTGCCTTCAGCGAGTCGAGATAAGCAGGTGTGTACGGAATAATACCGTTGATAGTAGCCGGGAGCGACTTATAATCATACCATGCATTATAGGAGTCTCCAAAATTTTTGGTCCACTCATAACCATCATTTACAAGCTTCGGATTCACTGTTTTCTGATTAATGGTATAGCTGGAATTGAAGTTCACCTGCACTTTCCCTTTATTTGGATTTTTTGTAGTGATCAATACTACACCGAAAGAGCCCCTGGCACCATATATAGCAGCAGACGCTGCATCTTTCAATACGGTTACAGTTTCGACATCATTAGGGTTAAGTAAATTTGGGTCGCCAGCAACGCCGTCTATCAGCACCAGCGCCTCTCCTCCGGTACCGATAGATGTGATACCCCTGATATTATAACCAGGGGAACGGGTAGGCTTTCCATCGGTCATTACAATATTCAGGTTGGGTATAAGTCCCTGCAGACCTCTTGAAATATTCGGCATAGGCCGGTCACTCAACACTTTGCCGCTCACCTGTGTTACAGCGCCAGTAAGATTTACCTTCTTCTGCGAGCCATATCCTACCACAACTATCTCGTCCAAAGAATTATCATTAACAGCCAGTTTAACCAATAAACGGATCATATCACCTCCTTTAAAAGTATAGCCCCCCAATACTTTTTTTTGATAACCGACATGTGTAAAACTAAAGGAGTATGAATCCCCTGCTGTCAATGTTACAAAAGTAAAAGCACCGGAAGAATCAGTTTGAGCTGTAGCAGAATATTGCCCCGATTTGTTTGTGACAGTCACGGTTAAATTTGGCAAAGCCTCACCTGTTTCACTTTGTACCATGCCTTTAACTGCCGGTTGTTGTTGTTGGCCCAATGCCTTGTTACCCGCACAAAAGATTACGAAAGCCGACAGTACGAGCAAATAAAATAGTTTCATTTTATGGATTGATTTAGACAATACAATTCCTGTCCCCAACAAGGGGATAATTTTCATCCTTAGCAAGCTTGATTAATTTAGAATCACTACATATTGCCTGCCAGTGTCTGCCACTTTTATACAGGCGCATATCAATGAGAAGCAGAAGGCCAGGTATACAATAACTATACGTTTTACAGGTTGGGTTACACCCACCGGTAATAATTTGTTAACACAGGCTTTGTTGAATGGGGAATCCTTAAGTGTTAAGCAGGAATAATATTAAGAAAGGAAAAGCTATGTTAGTAGCAGAAGCGATATGAATGCGAATTTCTTTAACAGCTTTATTGAGTTGATTTTCGACTGTCTTTTTAGATATACCGAGTTGTTCGGCAATCTCTTTATTGGTCAATCCTTTCAGACGGAATTTAATAATCTTGCTTCGTTCAGGAGAAATTTTGTCCAGTGTTGCATTAACCTCATCTAACCGATGATGTGAAGAAGCAGGAGCATCAGGAATATCCATAACTGAGGTACAACCCTCCAGGCTCACCAGCCTTTCATTAGCTTTTTGACGCAACAGATCAATAAGTGTTGTTTTAGCAATGCGGAATAATTGATGGGACAAAGCAATATCCTGGCTCAGATGTTTCCGATAGTTCCAGCATTTAATAAATGTAGTTTGCACCAGGTTGGCGCTGGTAGCTCCTGATTGTGCATTCCTGCGAAAGTAAAAATAAAGCCTGGCTTCATATTGCTTATATACTGTTGAAAAAATCGCTTCGTCATTTCTTTGAATTCCTTCTATCAGATACACATCCATAACGCTCACATTATCATTATCAGAAAAAGGTGTAAAATTTGTATTGTAAACAATTTTCAAAAATATTTACCCGCTTGCCTGACTGCGCGAAAATTTTTCTGGTGCAAAGAAAAAACCTATATGTTAAGTAACCAAGAATTCAGATTAAAAAAGATTACTCATTAATTAATGAGCAAGAGCAAATAGAAAAATTACATTGAGCAATTACAACAATCATAACTTTCCTGGTGATAAATAAAAAATATCAGGCATTACTATGTCCCTGGATCGCTATATTACCCGGACAGAGATCTCTAAGAAATTACCCTTAGTAAAAAAAGTAAATTACCTGCCAATGATCTTAGATATTCTTATCATTTCAAAATTTACACAGACGTATTTGCCTTTGTAATGTCTAACAGTTATATATAACCGAATTTAAAGAACTATAACATCATTCGTAAATGAGTCGCTGCTCAATTATCCAATTTGCTACAAACTTTAACCCGATGATTTTCGTCATTTTAACCAGGATAACAACAAGATTTACTCTTGAAGCTACAATCCCGTGAACCTTAACAGTATTTTTCAAAGTTCCCATTTCGGCAGCAAGCATGGAGTCATCTGATTGGTCGAAAAAAACTTTGCTTTCCCCAGTTTTTTTACACGTTCGATGTTATTTTATCTAAATTCCAGTTTATGATAGACCGTAGAAAATTTATCAGCATGTCTTCGACGATTGGAATGGGTTCATTGCTATGGCCAGCGCTTATTGAGAAGGCCCTTGCGGTAGAAGCTGATAGTTCCACCCGATCTATTAACGATGTCAAACACATAGTTATCCTGATGCAGGAGAATCGTTCTTTCGATCATTATTTTGGAACAATGAAGGGTGTGCGGGGATTTGGGGACCGTTTTCCTATCCCTCTCGAAAGCGGAAAAAGGGCATTTTTTCAGTCAGATGGATCGAAAACAATACCTCCCTACCGGGCAAACTTGAGAACCAGTAACGCCGCACTTGTTAAGCCAACACCGCATGATTTCCCGGACATGCAGGCTGCCTGGAACCAGGGAAAATATGGCTTCTGGCCAAAGTTTAAAACGCCACACTCGATGGCCTATTACACTCGTGAGGAAATCCCTTTTCAATATGCGCTGGCTGATGCATTTACAATTTCAGATGCTTATCATTGTTCCATTGCAACAGGCACCGACCCAAACCGGATCATGTTCTGGTCCGGAACAAATTCGGATCCCGATAAACGTGCAGCTGGAATAAATTGTACAGACAAGGATTCGGAGCCGGTCAATCAACGTTGCTGGATAACAGGAAAACATCCCGATCCGGGTTATACTTACAAAGGCAGTGCTTTTAAATGGGCGACTCTACCTGATGTGCTTGAGGCAGCCGGGGTTAGCTGGCGCTTTTACCAGGATCCCAACAATAACTGGACGGGTGCAATGCATGGTTGTCTCGCATTTGAAAGTTTCCGGACCGCAAAACCCGGCTCCCCTATTTATGAAAAGGGTATGAAACATTGGTCGCTGGAACACTTAACAAATGATGTTGCCAATGATACACTTCCCGCGGTTAGCTGGATCCTTCCATCCAGGGATGATTCCGAGCACCCGGGTGGTCCATCCAGTCCATATCGCGGTGCTGATTTTACTCATGCGGTATTGACTGCCCTCACTTCAAATCCGGAAGTTTGGTCTAAGACGGTGTTTTTTTTGACTTTCGATGAGAACGATGGTCTTTTTGATCATCTTCCTGCCCCTGCAGTTCCTTCTTATAACCTTGATGGTACAATTGCGGGAAAGAGTACGATTGATTTGGCAGGTATGTACTTCGATAACAACAGGAAGTTGAATAAAAGAAATTATCTCGATCCCGTTGATACTATAAGTGGGGATCTACGGCCCTGGGGTATGGGGCCGCGGGTTCCTCTTTATATTATTTCACCCTGGAGCAAAGGAGGATGGGTGCATTCTGAAGTGGCTGATCATACTTCGGTCGCACAATTTATCGAGAACCGGTTTAGTGTTCAGCTGCCTGGAATCAGTCCCTGGCACCGGGCTGTAAGCAGCGACCTGCTTTCAGCTTTCGATTTTAAGCACCCTAATGACGCAGTTTTTCCGGCAATGCCTGCAACCAATGATTACGCTTCGGTAGAGGCAGCGCTTAAAAGTTTGCCCCGGGCATCTCCCCCGGAAATCCCTGAACCTTTATTCCAGGAAAGAGGCGTGAAATATTCCCGGTCCCTGCCTTATCGTTTGAATACAAGCGCCGAAGTTGCGCAAACTGCTATCAGTTTAAGTTTTGAAAATACAGGTGAGGCAGGTACCGTTTTCCATGTTTATGACTTGAAACACCTGGAAAAGATTCCGGGGAGATACACCGTTGAAGCTGGAAAATCGCTTACTGATAGCTGGGCATTTAATGAATCCGGATATGACCTGGAAGTTTACGGACCAAATGGTTACTTCCGAAAGTTTACCGGCAAAGGGTTTGAGTTTGAGCCTGAGATTTCGTTAACCTACAACCATCGGAGAGGTGGTATCGGCCTGGAGATCGTTAATAAAAGCAGCGAAACCATTGATGTTATTATTACCGGTAATGCATATGATTATGGTTCGCCATTGAAGGTTAAAGTGCCTGGGGGCAAATCTGTAAAAAAGAAATGGAAACTGGAGCCAAGTGGAAACTGGTATGATTTTTCAGTTAACACGGGCAATACCTATCTCAGGCGTTTTGCAGGCCGGGTTGAGACTTCAAAACACGGCATCAGTGATCCTGCAATGGCAACGGAGATTTGAGTTTAAGAAGATGAATGATAATAAGCAGCCGTTTAGCAGTTTAACTTATTACAGTTTAGCTTTTTGAATTAACGATTCATGTGCTTGTTTTTGCAACTCACCCGTTTGTGGCATTTCCTGCCTTTCTATTAAAGAAATTGCATTTATGTCAATCAAACCCGCCCTTTTTTTTCTCCTCTTTCTGAACATAAGCAATGCTTTCGCGCAAAGCGGAAATGAGCAGGGAGTTATTAATCTAACGAAGATTAGCTTTTTAAGCCCCGGCATCAGTTATGAACAGAAAATTGGTCGGTTTCAAACACTATACGGAAGGGCATATTTCAACCCTTCAGGATATCTGGGCTATTCCAGTACTTTCGGTACAACTTCCCATCTTTATCTTGACCCTGCAATTACAATCCAATATCGTTATTACTACAACGCATTCCGACGCGGAACTAAAGGAAGAAACATCGATATGAATAACCTGAATTATGTGGCCCCTGTTTTCAAAATAACATTCAACGCGGAAAACAGCCAACGTTCAATACATAAAACCGGGATTGTCTGGGGCCTTCAAAGAAATTACCGCAGGCGTTTTAGTCTCGATTTAAATCTTGGCCTTGGCTACGCCTTCGCAAGGGAAGGTCGTGCAGAAAGTGGCGAAATAACAGGTGAGCAAATAAGTGAATTCACAACAATCGGACAATTGAACCTGGGTATCTGGTTAAACATGCGTTCTTAGCCGACTAACTTCGGTGCAGGGTTTCGTTACCTGGTTGCTGGTTTTATAAGTCGACGATTAAATAGATTTTTCCATCAGTGCTGTTGGAATTGATTTCAGTATCTCCTGGAGTGGCAGGAGGCTATTTTTCAGCAGCCATTTTGATAAAATGCAGACGATTTCCTGCCATTTTTTCTGCATCTTTGTCGAACAGACCGACAAGGTTTGATGCGACAATTAAGCTCGGACAGGAGGTTGTTCCTGTTCTCAGCCGCAGATCATCAATCAGATTGTGGAGTGATGGAATTTTGGCAGACATGCCCTCTTGTCTCGGGGGTGGAGAGTTCGGGATAAACATAGTGTAATGCCGCCTTGGTTTCGACTTTAGGCGACTGGGGTTGACCACCACATTAATCATTGCGCTATGGCTAACCGCTCCGTGGAGGTTCGAGTCCTCCCTCTACAGCCAGATAAAGGAAGGACCGGATTAACTTCTAACCGGTTCTTCCTTTTTATCGAACCAGGGATTTACTTATTTACCTGGTTGTCTGTTCCTGGATTGTGACGCACCATTATCAACTATTGCTTGTGCCATTGCCTGTGCCATGTAAAGCCTCATACCATTAACTTTGCAGAAATGGGTCAGAAAAAATTAAAACGTTTTGCGGAACTACTCGGGTTCCCAAACGTGCTACAGTATCCGGAAGGAACAGCTGGAAAATGGCATGAACGATTCCAAAACAAAAATCCGATCACGCTGGAACTGGCCTGTGGAAAAGGCGAATACGCCCTTGGCCTGGCAAGGATATATCCGGATCGGAATTTCCTGGGAATTGATGTAAAAGGAAACCGTTTATGGGTCGGGGCCAAAACTGCACTGAAAGAAAATCTCGGCAATGTATTTTTCATGCGTACCCAGATCGACCGGATTGCCAGCTATTTTTCGCCCGGGGAGGTTGAATCAATCTGGCTGACTTTTCCGGATCCACAGCTCAGGACTTCTAAAAATTCCAAAAGACTTACTCATCCAAAGTTCCTGAGTTTTTACCAGCAGTTTCTTATTCCCGGTGGGAGCATTCATCTAAAAACAGATTCCCCGAGTCTTTACAGGTTTACAAAATGGGTGATAGCGCTGCATGGGCTTGAGCTGGTTGAGGACGTTGACAATCTTTATGCCGTGGGGGAGCCATCGCGTGAACTGAGAATTAAGACGCACTATGAAAACCTGGATATCGCCCAAAGCAGGACCGTTCATTATCTTCACTTCAGGCTGCCGGCAGGGCCGTTGGAAGATAAATCCAATGAGCTAAAAGAATTATTACTTGAAGAACAAACTGACAGAAGGAGTTGATTATTATTTCAACGAAGACGGGCTTATGGTCATGACCGCTGCTTATCACCTGGAGCGTGGATCCTGTTGCGGTAATGGATGCAGGCACTGCCCTTTTGATTATGAGAAAGTGCCGGAACCAAAAAGATCAGCATTAATTCAACAAAGAAAAACTACCAATGGCAACAAAGACAAATAAGCCTGCAAAAAAAGGAGCTAATCCGGTTGTTAGGAATGTCAAAGCTGTGCCTAACCAAAGATTAAAGCCTGTCGATCAAAAAGTTGAAACCCTGCCCAAAAAAAGAAAAATACCTGCTGATCAAAAAATCCAAGCCCAGGATAAAAAGGATACCAAACCAGGAAGGAAGAAAAGCAAAAAATCGGTTGATAAAACAAAGCAAAATAAAATTCCATCGAACAGGGATAAAACAAATGAAAACAGCAGCCAGGAAAAACTATCGGTCATAACTCCGTCTGGTAGAAAGGATCAATCCTTTTTTCAACTCGTCTATGAAGTTGCCAGGCAGATCCCGAAAGGCCGGGTTACTTCATACGGAGCCATAGCCGCTTGCCTGGGCACAAAACTTTCAGCACGAATGGTGGGATGGGCAATGAACGGTGCGCATAATATCCATCCAAAAATTCCCGCACACCGGGTTGTAAACCGTAATGGTATGCTGAGCGGTAAAAATCATTTTGAAACACCCGATAAAATGAAGGAGTTGCTGGAGAAAGAAGGTACAGCGGTTGTTGATGACACCGTAGTAAACTTCAAAGAGAAGTTCTGGGACCCGGCTTCAGAATTCTGAATCTTAACTAATCTGATTCTTAACTAAATTAAAAACTTACTTTCTGAATCAATCAATTCATCAAGTACTTTTTTCTAACTTAATAATTTACTTTCCGAATCAAACAGCTCATCAATTATTTTTTGAGCCAAAGATCTGATCATCTTCTTTTCTGAATCAACATGTCATCATTTTTCTATTTCCTGTAGCTCCTGGCTGCTGACATTCAACAAGAGAATAATATTATCCTTTCGCGGAGCAAACATAATCAGTATCATCAGGTGAAATATTCCCAGCGCGAAAAAGGCATAGTTCCCGGTAATCATAAAACAGGCAAACGAAATCAGTGCGGGCACCTCTATCATTACCCACCATACCATACAGGCGGTCCGGTAATCTGCAATCCGCTTTTCAGCATTGATGCGGCTTTCACGGATTTTCAAAATCCGGTTCTTAAATAATTTAAATCCAAAAAATAACATCAGTCCCGAAAATACCACTACGATAACCTGCAGTGCCCGGTCAACAGAAGACTCTACCGGCTCCTGCAATTCTTTCCGCACGATAATTAAGGTGGCAATTCCGAAAATAGTCACAACTAATACCTGCGCCAGGTGTATCAGACGGAATACCTGGAAAAAATTAGTCCTTGTCTTCATTAAAAAATTATTAGCCTCGAAGATATGGCTTCCGGCAATTGCATTGAACGGCAGATTCAGTTTATACAAATTCCGGTAAGCGAAAGGAAGGGGAACCAAATTAAATCCTGGCATTGCTGAGTAACATACAATTCAACATCCCTGAATTTCGTATTAATAATATGGACTGATCATCAGGTAAACAATCACCCCGCTAACTGAAACATAAAACCAGATTGGCCAGGTTATCCTTGCGAGCTTCATGTGTTTATTATATTCACCGGTCAATGCACGGTATGCAGTAAATAAAATGAAAGGAAGTATTATAGCTGCGAGAAATATATGTGTAATCAGGATAACAAAATACATTATACGGATAGTGCCCAGTCCCCCGAATTTTGTATCACCGGCAAAAAGATGATGACAGATATATGAAACGAGGAATAGTGCAGATAATAAAATCGCAGCAATCATGATCCGTTTGTGAAGCTCATATTTTTTCTGCTTTACCATCAGCAATCCACCTAATAACAACACTGAAACCATGCTATTGACGATTGCATTAAAGGTGGCAAAAAGATGTACATCAAAGCCAAGATCTACATTAACCGTGACCCTTGATAAAATCACAACCGCTGCAAAAACCACGACAGACAATATCGCAATGATCAATTTTGCTACCTTGTCATTTTTCTTTATGACTGGATCCGGCACTGTGTTTTGAATGGCGATTTCCGGTTTCATAGTATTAATATATTGCTTGATAACTAAATTTTGTACTGAATCAGAAAAATTTTCTCTTCTTTTTCTTATCCCTCTCCAGCATCAACATCGTAATATCTTCGGCCAGGTTTGATAGCGCAAAACTGTCAAGTCCGCTATAATAGCCCCTGATAACATGGTCCCGATCTAACAAAACAAACCTTTCTGTATGTATGAAATTGGAATCAACTGATTCTCCGTCCTGTAGGGGTAACTTGATCTCGTTTAATGCAAAATCGTAAATGGTTTTTTTCGGACCTGTGAGCATCCACCATATATCATGATTAACACCGTATCGATCAGCATATTTTTTTAGTACCGGCACAGAGTCGCGCTCAGGGTCTACTGAGAAAGATAAAAACTGGACAAAAGCAGTGTCTATATTTTTTCTTGTGTCTTTAAGCCGCAATCCATCCTGTAGTGCTTTCATGTTTTTTGTCAGCGTTGGACAGATTGAGGGGCATCGGGTGAAGAAGAAATCCGCTACAATGATTTTGCCTTTAATATCGTCAAGAGAGATTTCTTTGCCAAGCTGGTTGGTTAGCGTAATATTTTTTACTTTATGCCAGATTGTATCGTTTTTCTGTTTGCCATCAACGATCCGGGTCACGACTGAATCAGGATAATAACGTGGAGGCATCTCGATGGCGGCAGCGCTGTAAAATCTTACCAGTAGATAACTAAATACTGGCAAAATAACCACTAGGCATAAAGTAAAAACTGATTTTTTGCTCAAAATAGCTGGGTTTTTATTCTATTTGGTGAAGCTTAAGCGCGATTTGTGTTCAGGATATGAACCGGATTTCAGAGCGCAAAGTTACTACACGAATCTTTGCCCATAGGAGATTTCACAAAATAAAAACCACCCCGCACGTGCGGGATGGCTCAGTATAATTTAATCTTTTATTAAGGACTCGCCTTGTTAATGTATTGCGCCCGGCTTCTGTGCTTCACCTCCGTGTGCTGGTGTAACCTTTTCAGTTCTTTTCGCATCGTGATTGCGGTCGAAACGGTTTCTCAGATTTTTGAATGAATTACCATCCCAGAGAAATGCTGTCAGGAACCAGATAAATAATAATGCCGGTACCGCAATAGTCATGATCATGTTTTTGATCTCATGCTTTAAGTGCATGAATTCAGCAATGATATAAAAGGCTTTGGCGCCAGTTAGTATCATATACAGGATATTAAACATCAGCTTCAGTGAATGAAAATTCGGGGCTATAAACATACCTACTATTAACTCCACGCAAGTGATACCAAGAAGGATCCAGAATGTTCTCCAGATTGCCCTGCTATCGAAACTGTGCTCATGATGTGTAACCTCAGGTGAATGTGTGTTACCATGGTACGGTTGCGATGCGTGTTCAGTATGTGTATGTGAATCCGTATGTGCCATAAGAAAATCTTGTTGCTTAAAAATATTGTTTAATCGCCTGGTGGTTTTTTAATCGCTGATCAAAACAAGTAAAAACAAGTGAATACAAAAACCCAGACCAGGTCAACAAAGTGCCAGTACAAACCAGCTTTTTCGATCATCAGGTAATGACCACGCCTGTCAAATACACCTGTATAAGCCATGATCAACATGATGATATTAATAATAACACCAGAGAACACGTGAAATCCATGGAAACCTGTGATGGTAAAAAAGAAGTTACTGAAATTAGTATTCGGTTTTGTTCCATCAGCATTAAGGAATGCACTGCCCGCTTCAGTTGGTATTTGTCCCCACCATGCACCCTGGTGATAAAGGTGATTCCATTCCCATGCCTGGCAGCTAAGGAAGGCGATACCCCCGATAATTGTCCAGATCATCCACTTAACAACGCTTTTACGATCGTTGGAATGACCGGCTCCAACGGCAAGTACCATTGTTACCGAACTCATGATCAGGATAAATGTCATCAAACTCACAAACACTAACGGCAAATGTGCATGCCCGGCAAACGGGAATGATGAAAACACATGATTGGGATCGGGCCAGCTGTTTGTTGAAAATCTTGCCGTTCCATAAGAAATGAGGAATGCTCCGAAAGTAAACGCATCACTCATCAGGAAATACCACATCATCAGTTTACCATACTCAACGTTGAAAGGACTTCTGCCGCCACTCCACCATTTTTGATTCGCCGGTATCGCTTGTGCCATGTTTGTTATTTAAGATTGATAGTTAATTATTTATCTAATATTATTTAATTGTTGTTTGCCGGGCCCTGATCGAATTTTCTTCAACTGAATTTTCATCAACTGATTAAATATTCATCAAAAAGAACACAAACAAATAAATCCACAACAGGTCCACAAAATGCCAGTAAGTTGCTGCAACCTCAACCGGCACCGGGCTATAATTGCGTATCCGCTTGCTATATGCCCTGAAAAACATAATCAGTAAGGCAATAATTCCACCCAGTACGTGTATTGCATGCAATCCGAAAATGATATACAGGAACACACCGGCACCACTTCCTTCCAGCAAAACACCACTGTTATAAAGCTGTGAAAATCCCCAGATCTGTAATAAAATAAAAACAAATCCAAGTACGATAGTCGCTGTGCTCAACCGGCGGTACTGCCTCATGTTCCTCTCCTTAAATGCTTTCAGGCCACTCTGGATTGTAACGCTGCTGATTAACATCACAGCAGTTGAGTAGTAAAAAATAACCGGCATTGTAACCTTGCTCCATCCTGGCAAACTTCCTTTTACTATGTATGCACTTGTTAAACCGGCAAACATCATTACGATACTGCCGATTGCTACCCACAAAGTAAATTTATGGGGATGGATTTTATTTCTTGATTGTGTACTCACTGCCTGATTCATTCTCTCTCCTTTATCAAAACTTAATTCTAATATCAAACCTAACTCAACTTACCACTAACCACTAACCACTCACAACTCACAACTTCTTTTACCATACTTTATCGGCAAGAAGCACCAGCAATACAACCGGCAGATAAATATAACTGCTAAACATCACTCTCCTTGCTGCCTTAACCTCCATCTCACGGTACAATCTCACGGATTGCCAAACCATCAAAATATTAGCAATAAAAACAGTAACCAATGCTATCGTACCACTCATGCCAATCAGGAAGGGTAAAACTCCTACCGGTATCAACACCATTGAATAAATGATCGACTGTATCGCCGAATATTTTGTTGGACCCTCAACAGAGGGCATCAACTTGAAACCTGCATTAGTATAATCTTTGTGTGCTATCCAGGCAATAGCCCAAAAATGCGGGAACTGCCAGAAAAACTGGATAGCAAACAACACCCATCCACCAGCACTCAGATCATCCTGGCCCGCAGTCCAGCCAATCAGGCAAGGAAACGCACCGGGAATTGCACCAACCAGCACAGATATTGAACTTACTTTTTTCAACGGGGTATACAAAAATGCATACATGAACCAACTGAAAAAAGCCATAAATGCTGAAAGGGCATTGAAATAATAATAAAGTATAAACAGACCAGCCACCAGGCTAACCGCCGCAAAAACCCAACCTTCAGACTGTGTCATTCTTCCTGAAGCTATAGGCCTTTTCGCAGTGCGCTTCATCAGCGCATCTGTATCTTTTTCAACAACCTGGTTTACTGCATTTGCACTCCCGGTCACCAGTAAACCACCGATGAATAAGAGCATGATCATACCCCAGTCATAACTCACAATATTTGGCGCAAGGAGGTAACTAATTACCGCCGAAAACACGACCATGAAGCTAAGACTGAACTTGATCAACAGCATGTAATCTCTCACCTTGCTGGCGATTGTAAAAGAACTGGACGACTTCACGGTTTCCTGCTGCATCATTTCATAACCTGTTATTTATAGTGAGCTCCAAACAACTAGTGTTTGCTTTCATTTGCACTCACTGGTTCTGTCTGTGGAATAAACTCTCTTCCATCTTTTGAATAATCATAAGCCCAACGGTGAACTTCAGGGATTTCGCCTGGCCAGTTCCCGTGACCTGGATTGATTGGTGTTGTCCACTCAAGTGTTGTTGCACCCCATGGATTTAGAGTTGTAACTTTTCTTCCCTTGAATATTGAGTAGAAGAAATTGAACACAAACATCAGTTGCACAGCAAAAACAACCATTGCAACTGTTGATATGAATTTATTTAGTTCGGTGAAATGTTTAAATGATTCCCATCCGCTGTAATCCATATAACGGCGTGGCATACCCGCCAGCCCCTGGTAGTGCATTGGCCAGAAGATCAGGTAAGCGCCTATGATGGTAACCCAGAAATGGATATAAGCCATAGTGTTATTCAGGTATCGGCCGAACATTTTAGGGAACCAATGATAGATACCCGCGAACATTCCGAAGAATGAAGCCACACCCATTACAATATGGAAGTGCGCAACAACGAAATAGGTATCATGCAGGTGAATATCCAGCGTGGAATTACCCAGGAAGATACCTGTAAGACCACCAGAGATAAAAAAACTCACGAAACCAAGGGCGAACATCATACCCGGGGTAAACCGGATGTTCGCACGCCAGAGTGTTGTAAGCCAGTTAAATACCTTGATAGCTGAGGGAACGGCAATTAACAATGTAAGCAGCACAAATACAGAACCCAGGAAAGGGTTAAGACCGGATACAAACATGTGGTGAGCCCAAACAAGGAACCCTAGAATAGTAATGGCGAATAATGAGCCGACCATCGCCATATAACCAAAGATTGGTTTTCTTGAGTTGACCGATAAGATTTCTGAAGCCATACCCATGGCTGGCAACAATATAATATATACCTCGGGGTGACCAAGGAACCAGAATAAGTGTTGATAAAGTACTGCGCTTCCACCTTCGTGAGGCAATGCCCCGCCCCCGGAGATAAAGATATCAGAAAGATAAAAACTGGTGCCTGCATGACGATCAAACAACAACAGGATGAAACCTGAAAGTAAAACGGGGAATGACAATACTCCGAGTACGGCAGTAAAGAACAAAGCCCAGATAGTAAGCGGCAACCTTGTCATGCTCATTCCCTTTGTACGCATGTTCAATACTGTGCTGATATAGTTAAGGCCGGCAAGTAACTGTGAAACTACAAACATGGCCATAGCTGTGATCCAGAGATCCATCCCTACTTTTGAACCCGGCGATGCTGCGCCAAGTGCGCTTAATGGGGGATAAGCCGTCCAACCGCCGCTGAACGGACCAGTTTGAACAAACAATGATGATAACATCACTATACTGGCTCCGAAAAAGAACCAATAAGACATACAGTTCATCAGTGGAGAAGCCATATCCCTTGCTCCAACTTGCAGGGGAATAAGAATATTAGCGAAAGTACCACTAAGACCACCGGTCAAAACGAAAAACACCAGCACCGTTCCGTGCATCGTCACCAGCGCATAATAGTTTTCTGCACTGATTTTTCCGCCTTCGGCCCAACGTCCGAGAATTGATTCCAGCCATGGAAAAGATTCATCAGGATAACCGATCTGCAGCCGGAATAATACTGACATCAGACCACCGATAATCGCCCAAACCATTCCTGTGATAAGGAATTGTTTACCGATTGTTTTGTGATCGAGGCTGAATATATACTTGGAAATAAATGATTGTTTATGATGATGCTCATGATGTTCATCATGATGCACTTCATGAGTTGTAATCACTTCAGGGTGTCCATGCATTGCCGCTTCGTTGCTCATGAGAATTCTGTTTTTTTGACTTTAAAAAGGTTTTCGGATACTTTTTAATTCTTAACTATTGCTTTAACCGGTGGGGTAAGCGAAACTTTTTTGGTGCTGTCAAGAGCCGGAGTTGCTGGTGTCGGAGCTGCTCCACCTTGTGGAGGGAATAGTTCCGCATACTTTGCTTTCTGACTTGCTCTCCACAAAATGAACTCATCCTGGGTTACCACTTTTATTACACCACGCATTGAATAATGACTATTTCCACACATCTGGTCACAGGCGATTTCATATTCAAACGCTTCATTGTTTGTAATCTTGCGCATCTCTTCAGTTGTATACCGGGGTGTGAACCAAAGAGTGGTAGGCGTTCCCGGAACCGCATCCATCTTCAATCTGAAATGTGGCAAACCTACATCATGGATAACATCTCTTGAGCCAATAACCAATTGTACGGGCTTTCCTTTTACCAGGTACATCGGCTGGCCTGCAATGATAACATCGTCATGCCCCGCAGGATCATCCCATAACAGACCAAGTTCATTTCCTTCTATTTCGCTGATGTTTTTAAAATACTTTTTTCCGAAAATGTTGTCTTTACCCGGATAACGGTAAATCCAGTTAAACTGCTTACCGGTAATCTCCACAACCATCGAATTTTGTGGTGGATCACCGGTTATTTTAAACCAGTACAATAATCCAAAGCCTACCATGATAACCAGCGTAATTGCCGGTACGGTTGTCCAGAGTATTTCAAGTTTGTTATTATGCGGAAAAAAGTAAGCTTGTCTTTTCTCCTTGTACTGGTATTTATAGGCGAACCAGAAAAGAAGAACCTGCGTGATTACAAATACGACACCCGTTACAGCGATGGTGATGAACATCATGGTGTCTACATTTTCACCATGGTCAGAGGCTGAAGGATGAACCAGCAGGGTTTTGTGATAGAACAATTTATTGCACCACCAGACTCCAATAAGCCCCAGCACCAGGAAAACCACCATAAGAAAGGCGTTCACCCGGTTAGTTTGCTCAAAGGCTTTCTTTTCACCTTTCAGGACCGACACATACTCACTCGCCTTGGCGATCTGGAACGTAATCAGAAAGCCCAGACCCAGGATCGATAAAAGAAAAATAGCTGTTGTAGACATGATATACTAAAAGATTTTAAGTATGATGTATGATACTTTCTTTCACAAATGGATGGTTCTTTGCCACCAGGGCATTTTTACTTAACACATTTCCGGTTACCAGCATAATAGTGCCAACAAAGCCGGCAGCTACCCCTATGTCATACAATCCAAGTTCTACATGCTCCTTTAAAACACTGGCGAAAATCATTTGGTAGAAATCGAGCCAGTGACCAACGAGGATGAGCACTGACATAAAAGCCATCATTGTATAGTTTCTCTTTGAACCCCTTTTCATTAGCAATAACAAAGGTGCAAGGAAATTGATAATAAGTACGAGCCAGAAGATTCCACTATAGGCTCCGTCTTTGATCCGGGATTTGAAATAAACGGTTTCTTCAGGAATATTTGCGTACCAGATCAGCATATATTGAGAGAACCACAGGTAGGTCCAGAACACAGAAAAAGCAAACATAAATTTACCGACATCATGCAGATGTTCATCGTTTACATACTCGAGATATCCCTGGTTTTTCAGATAAATAATATATAAAGCAATCAACGACATTCCGGCCACAAAGATACTTGCAAATGAGTACCAACTATACATTGTGGAATACCAATGTGCATCGATACTCATCAGCCATAGCCAGGGAGTGACTGACATTGCTGTAAGAGAAAACCAAACTATAAAGATTGCAGCCCAAACGGTATTTTTCCAGATGTATTTGCGCCCTTCTTCCCGGCTGGCGACCGGTTTTTCGTCCAGCTCTCTTGAAAGTTTACGCATTTTATAACCCAGGATACTCCAGAATCCGATTGTAAGGATGGTCCAGATGGCGAAAAATTTGACATTCAGGAAACCGCTTTTGCCGCTCAATATGCTATCATTTGCAACAGCTTCAGTATCAGTCCAGTGATAAATATGGGACATATGATGACCGCCCAAAGCTATAGACATGAGAACTACAAATGCAATTACCCCGATTACCGGCACCGCTGCCGAAATTGCTTCCGGAATACGTTTGAACGCTATTTGCCAACCGCCCCAGGCCAGTGTTGTAGCACAGATAAAGAACATGCTTGCATTGCAGATAAGCAGGAAGTAAACGCTGTTATGCAGCAGTGTTGCCCAAAACCTGGTTTTATGATGAACATCTCCGGTCCCGTACAAAAAGAACCCAACTATCACTGACAACAACCCTACACCAATCAGGGCTAATGACCAGGTTCTGTATCGGTTAGGGACTGTAAAAAAATCTTTAGTAGCCATTATCAACAATTTTTGTATTCTGTAATCGTGACCTTATTTTTTTGATTTTGAAGTATCTCCTGTTGCGGGCGCCAGTGTACCCGGAGCACCGGCTGCTTCTGCCGGACCGGCTTTAGCTGCAGTAGAATCACCTGCAGGTTTAGTACTTCCACCGCCTTTTTTTGCTATTTGTTTGTCCTTAACATATTTCACAACCATCCAGCGCTGTGTGGTGCTAAGCTGTGAAGCGTAAGGACCCATTTGATTTTTTCCATAGGTAACAGAGTAGAACATCTGTCCTTCAGGCATAACCGAAACTATCGGATCATCGACCAGGTTTTTTGGAGCTACACCAAATGGACCGGTACCATCTTTATATAATGGTCCGTTACCATTCAATGTTGTACCGTGGCAGATACCGCAATTCACGAGATAAAGTCTTTCTGCTTCTTTCGCTTGCTGAGGGGTAAGGGTAGTAATCGGGTTAGAGATCCCACGTGAGGCAACATAATGTACAGAATCTCCGGGCTTGTCAATAGGAATCGGGAACGGAAATAATTCTCCTCTTTTGATAGTCCCGCTTACAGGTGTTGCCGTATAACGAATGCCCTGAGCTTTCAGCGTATCCAGGTTTGCATAAGTTTCATAAGCCCTGCTCTTAGACATATCCGGCATATAAGCTCTTGAAGGCTCTCGTTGTATACTGTCTCCACAGCTCCACATCGCAATGGCCAGGACAAAAACAGTTATGATTGATAATTTTTTCATCTTAATGGTTATTCGTCAATTATGCTGAAACAGGTTCTGGACTATCTGCGTATAATTTTTTCTCTTTGTCATAAGTTCCGAGCCACCAACCGGTTTCGGCAATCTGCGTATTCACTTCAACCGCGCCGTTTGCAGCAAGGAAAGCAGATACTTCCGCTTCATTTGTTTTTGCAGAACACTCAATTACCATCACGAACAGGTCGTCTGTTGCGCGTTCGTGAAAATGATGCTTTTTTACAAATGGAGCGAGTTGGCAGAGGTAACAAAATGTGAGTACCATCCCAACGCAAGAACAAAGCACTGTAAATTCAAAGGTAATCGGTATCCAGGCTGGCAATGCGAAATGTGGCTTACCACCAATATTCAGGGGCCAGTCTTTGGTAAACACCCAGGTTATAAAACCTAAAGCTGTACTTGTACCGAAGATAGCATAGAGAAATCCGGCGGTATGGATACTTGTATCACGCAAACCCATCACGCGGTCGAGGCCGTGGATCGGGAAAGGCGTATACACATCATGCATTTTATAGCCGGCTTTACGAACTTTCTTTACCGCATTAAATAAAACGCCTTCCTCATCGAAACATCCTACAACAAATTTTTTACGAGCCATATAGCGATTTGTGTTTGTGAATTAAAGTCAGTGATGTTCACTGTGTTGATCATGATAAAACTCTTCGGTCTTCTGGTGTTCAACCACATCCATTCCTGTTTTATAGTTGTCACCTGATCTCTTCAGAATATGCTTGATCTCCGCGATTGCAATAACCGGGAAGAATTTTGCAAATAGGAAAAAACAGGTAAAAAATAAGCCGAAAGTTCCCAGGTAAAAGCCGACTTCATAAATAGTCGGTGAATAGTAAGTACTCCAGCTACTTGGCAGATAATCGCGGTAAACAGAAGTAACGATGATCACAAAACGTTCGAACCACATTCCGATATTCACGATGATGGACATGAAAAATGTAACCAGGATATTCCGACGCATTTTCCTAAACCAAAAAATCTGCGGAGATAGAACGTTACAACCCATCATCAGAAAGTAACTCCAGCCATATGGGCTGAATATATTTGCCCTGTTCTGGAAGAATGCCCAGGATTCATATTTATTCTGACCATACCAGGAAATAAACAACTCAGTAAGATAGGCGATACCGACAATCGAGCCGGTAAGCACAATTACTTTGTTCATGACCTCGATATGCTCAACAGTAATATAGTCTTCAAGATCCAGCACTTTACGTGTGATAAGCAATAGCGTCTGCACCATGGCAAAACCTGAAAAGATTGCACCCGCAACAAAGTATGGGGGGAAGATAGTTGTGTGCCAGCCCGGTACTACCGAGGTTGCGAAGTCAAAGGATACTATGGTGTGAACTGAAAGTACCAGCGGAGTACTTAAACCTGCAAGTACCAGTGATAGACTTTCATGACGTTGCCAGTGTTTTGTTGAACCGGTCCATCCAAAAGCGAGGAGACCATACATATATTTTCTCCATTTCAGCCTTGCACGGTCACGAACCGTTGCGAAATCCGGAAGTAACCCGCAATACCAGAATAAAAGCGAAACGGTAAAGTAGGTTGATATTGCAAATACATCCCAAAGCAATGGTGAGTTAAAGTTAACCCAGAGAGGTCCTCTCGTATTCGGATAAGGGAGTACGAAAAACGCCATCCAAACCCGGCCCATGTGCCAGATCGGAAACTGGCCGGCACACATAACCGCAAATATCGTCATCGCTTCCGCTGCCCTGTTTACACCTGTTCTCCAACCCTGGCGGAACAATAGTAGAATCGCAGAAATCAATGTTCCGGCGTGACCGATACCAACCCACCAAACGAAGTTAGTAATGTCCCAACCCCATCCGATCGTTTTATTCAGGTTCCATTGTCCCACGCCGTAAGTAACCTCCCTGTAAACTGAATAAATACCAAACGTCAGGAAAATGACAGAGATGATAAATCCAAACCACCATAGTTTGCTCGGGCTTGCTTCAATCGGGCGCACAATGTCTTCAGTAACCTGATGGTAGGTCTTATCTCCATCTACTAGTGCAGGCCTGACTTGCGATTCGTACCTTAATAATGACATATATTTTGCGATTTTCGCCTTACCTGCTTAACACTGGCAAGGCCCGGTATTATTCGTTGTTCTATAATTTGTATTTTATCAATGCTGGCCTTCCCCTGCCTCATGGCCGGCTCCGGTTGCAGCAGGTCCCGACATGTGTTCGGCAGCTTCTGCATGTGCACTGATATGTTCTGTGTTCCTGATCTTGGCGAGATAACTCACATTTGGTATTGTGTGAATCTGTTCCAATGAATAAAATTGCCTGTTGCTGTTTTCCCTTCTTACCCGACTAAGTTCTGATTCCGGATTGTTTGCATCACCAAACACGATAGAGTCTCCTGCGCAAGCCTGTTGACAAGCTGTTTTCACATCTGAATCATCAAGTCTGCGGTTTTCTCTTTTCGCTTTGAGTTTGCCTTCCTGGGTTCTTTGAACGCAGAAAGAACATTTCTCGATAACACCACGGCTACGAACAGTGACGTCAGGGTTGAGCACCATACGGGTAAGATCATCGTTCATCGCAAATACTGCGTCGTCGAGTTTGCCTACTCCTTCTTTCAGTTGATTATCGGGGAAGCTGTCAGCTCCTGTATAATCAAGCCAGTTGAAGCGACGTACTTTGTAAGGGCAGTTATTACCGCAATATCTTGTACCGATACAGCGATTATAAATCATCATATTTATTCCTTCGCTGCTGTGACTTGTAGCTGCAACAGGACAAACATTCTCACAAGGAGCGTTATCACAATGCTGACAAAGCATCGGTTGGAATATTACCTGCACTCCATCTGCATCATCAACATTATTATTGGCGGCAGAATAATAACGGTCAATTCTTAACCAATGCATCTCATGGAAGCGCAGCACTTCACTTTTACCTACAACCGGAACATTATTTTCCGCGTTACAGGCAACCACACAAGCTCCGCAACCAAAACAGCTGTTAAGATCAATTGCCATCCCCCATTTGATCCCTGGTCTCTCATAGACCGGGTAAAGGGTTCCATCTTTTTCAAATTTTTCGATGCCACCGTAGGCTTTGAGTTCTACATTCCGCTCTTCACGAACCAATTCAGGGTTCTTTTTGAGATCAGCAAGGGTGAATTCCTTGATTACTTCGTGGCGGCCTTCGTAGGTACTATGAGTTTGTGTTTGCGCAACTTCATAATCTTCCGATTTCAGGTACTCGGCAGTAGCTTCTCCTGCGAGCCAGCTTACGGATGTTCCGTTAAAAGCAAGCAATGGATAAGCATTCTGCCCGATTCCTGCAATCGCACGGCCGAGGTTTATTTTGGAATTATCTTTATTAGTGCTGTTTCTTCCGTAACCAACTGCAACTGCTATCGTGTTGGCCTGGGTACCGGGTATGATCAGTACCGGGATATTCATTTCTTTGCCCCCGACCTTTAATTTGATTACGGGCTTCTTCATGAATACCTCGTAATCATCTGCTTCACCCTGATTGTTCAGGTCTATACCAAGAACTTCTTTACCAAATTGCGGCGACACAATCGCATAGTTGTCCCAGGTAGCCTTAGTAATCGGATCAGGGAGTTCCTGCAACCATGGGTTGTTACCTTGTCTGCCATCACCGATTGAAACTTTCTGGTAAACAACCACTTCATATTTACCGGTTTTCTTCAAACCTGCTACTGTAGATATAGCACTTGCTGTGCTGCCTGCATTGTAAGCGGCTGATGCCAGTGCCGGCGCGGCTGGTTCAATTACTCCTTCCTGTAAAGCTTTATTAAAGAGATCCGGGTTTCCAAGTCTGGTCAGCCAGAAATTTCTGAAATAAGCTTCATAATTACCAGTGGCCCCGCTCCATTTCAACAGAGAATCCTGGAAAGGACGTGTTTGAAAAAGTGGATAGATAGTCGGCTGCAACATGCTGAAATAACCGGTTTTGATCTCCACATCACCCCAGCTCTCTAAAAAGTGAGGAGCTGGAAGTACGTATTTACATAATTCAGTAGTTTCATCGAGCCTGTCGTTAAATGACAAGGTTGTTTTTACCCGGGCTAAAGCTTTTTTGAATCGTTCGCCATCGAAATATTCGTAAGCAGGGTTAACACCATAGATAAGCAAACTGCCTACGCGGCCAGCTTCCATATCTGCTACAAGTGCAGTCATCTCACTGTCTAAACCCTGGTAAGAAAGCAATGGTGCGGACCAGTCAATAGTTGTTCCATTTGCTCCAACAGCTTCGTTGATGGCGTTTACAATCAACTGGATTTCCCTGTTATTGCTTCCGCTAACAACCAGCGCCCTTCCCCTGTTTGCAACAAGTTCTTTAGCGGCCTTTTCAATTCCGGCTTTTACCTTTCCTTCAACACCTGTTGCACCCTGACCGTTAACAGCACTTAAGAGAGCTGCTGCGACCAGGCCGGATTCTGAAGGTCTGTGAGTTATCCTGTCATCGGCATTTGCCCCGGTCATACTCATCATACTTTCAAACTGAAAGTGTTTGCTCATCTCGGGGTTCGCCTGGTTAATTTTTCTTCCTGCTGTATAGGCTTTCTGGTACTCAACGGCGTTTAGCCAGGTTCCGAGAAAATCAGCACCAAGGCTCACGATTACTTTAGCTGTTTCGAAGTGATAAGAAGGAATTGCCTTTTTACCGTAAGAATCCTGGTTCGCAAGAAGGATACCGCTGTAGGAAATCGGGTCAAATTGAATGTGACGATTTGCGGGATCCTTTGAAAGAAAACCTGTAATTATTTCTTTTGTAGAAGGTGATGTTATGGTTGAAGTTAGTAATACAACCGGGCCAGTCATTTCAACTGCTAATTTTTTATCCAGGTCGTCATAGCTGATTGCGTGTCCTTTTTGCATAGGGAAGCGGATCCTCGCACTGTCATAAAGATCCAGCACAGCTGCCTGCACACGCGCGGAAGTATTTCCCTTTGTTATAGTTGATAATGTGTTCCCTTCGATCTTAATTGGTCTGCCATCCCTCACTTTCGCAACAATAGATACCGCTTCTCCGCCGTTCACATAAGTGGTAGCATAAAAGTCAGCCATTCCAGGCACAAGATCCTGGGGCTTGTTCAGGTAAGGAATCATTTTGTTTACAGGAGTCTGGCAACTTGCTGCCATGGCCGCAGCGGTGGTAAATCCCATATATTTCAGGAAGTCCCTGCGTGAAGTGCCGTCAGCCCCAAGATCAGTTCCATCTTCTCCAACAAAAGGCAGATCTTCCTGAAACTCATTTTCCGACAGTTTTTTGTGCGCTTTGGATCTGTTAAGCTCCCCAAAACTCTGCCAGTATTTTTTATTAGCCATTTATTATCAGTTTGAAAAATTTGTAATCAATAAGAAATATGTTCCCGACCTGTTTAAATCTTACATTAACAGGCTCAGGCATACACTTTCAGATATATTAGTAATGACATTTTTGACATTCCAGGCCGCCGATTTCATTAACGGTAACGCTGTCTCTTTGCTTCGACTTGATTTCGTTGTGGTACTTTTCATAAATGCTATAGAACTTGTTGCCTTTCTCACCAGTTGAATCAACAAAATTGACATTTGTTTCACGGTGACAGTTAACGCACCAGCCCATACTTAAATCTGATGCCTGGTACACCTCGTTCATAGCGGTGATTTCGCCGTGGCAGGTCTGACACTGCACCTGGCCTACTTTGGTATGTTGTGAGTGATTGAAATATACGTGATCAGGAAGTGTATGAATTTTAACCCAGGGAATTGGTTTGCCTTCTTTTACATATTTGCCCTGCTGGGGATCCCAGCCCGCGTAATCGTATAATTTCCGGATCTCGGCAGTTCCGTTAACCTCAGAACCATCTTCTTTGTAAATAGCCGGTCCGGAATATTCAGCAATGTTCATGTGACAGTTCATACAAACATTAACCGATGGAATAGTGGCCTGTTTGCCTTCGAAAGCAGGTCCATGGCAATAAAGACAACTGATCTGGTTTTGACCGGGGTGAACTTTGTGGGAGAAATATATTGGTTGTTCAGGCTGATACTTCTGATTGCGGCCCAGGCCTATCGCTCCTTTTACTACGAAGAAACCGCCAACTACAAATAAGATAAGTGTCAGGAGCGTGATATAAGTCTTATTCCTGTAAAAAGGAATCGGTTCGTGGGTTCTGAGCCCGTCTTTTTCATCTGCAAGTTTGCGGAGATTGCTGTTTACCTGCAACATGATCAGGGCAACAACAGCCAGGATCAGGGTAAGAACACCATATAGAATTGCATTATCGCTTTCACCATATTTACCCTCGCCTCCAGGGGTACTTGGGTCACCGGTGGGACCAGCCGGAGCCGGTTTTACACTCTGAATATAATCAGCAATTGCATCAATTTCTTTAGTAGTTAAAGATGGAAACGCAGTCATCACAATGCCAAACTGCGCTTTCAACCCCGAAGTGTAGGGGTCGTTCTGCATGAATTTGGCGGGATTATGAACCCAGTCGTACAATTTTGCGCGATCACTCCAGGGTCCCCGGGTTTCAAAGCCGGTAAGTGCCGGACCTGAACCTTTTTTCAACACCCCATGACAGGAAGCACAATTGATCGTGAACAATGTTTTACCGTCCTGAGCCGATAATTTATTACCGAATGAGAATGCCGTGATAATTAGTAAGGATAAAAATACTCTGTTAGCTTTTCGTCTCTGGCCAATCATATCAATTGAATATGATGAAATTATGTGGAAAAATTTCCTGGATTGGCTGCAAAAATAAGTCAGGATTTCAACATTATATCAACATGTTAAATATTTTTTTGACGCAGTCGTGACGCGGGTTTTGATAAAATGTAACCCACTTTTTTAATATGTCTGAGCTATTATGTCATGTTTTTGTCAATTCGTCTTTATCGGCCCTTCCGGTATAACTCTTAATAAAAAATCCGGTATACAAACAGGGCCAAAATTTTAATGTGTGTTCTTCCATTTTGAATGTTTTAAAATAGGTTTGCTGGATGTTCGACAGGCTTCAAAAAAAATGGGGAGTTTCGGGAATTCGCTTCGTACTGATCTTTTGTGTTTTTGCAATTGGCGGAAGTCTGACCGGTTTGCTGGCGAAAAAGCTCATGCCTTACCTGGATCCTGACCAACCAGTTGGCTATTGGATTATTTACCTGATTATTGTCACGCTTATCTGGCCATTCTGTATCCTCTTGGTAAGTTTACCTTTTGGTCAATTTCCATTTTTTTGGGAATATGAAAAGAAACTATTGAGATTTATCAAGGGAAAGAAGAGGAAATGAGTTGGGATTTTGCCTTTAGATTTGCGCGATGAAGAATATTGCCGTTTTTGCTTCGGGAACAGGAAGCAATGCAAAAAAGATTATTGAACATTTCAAAAACAGTCCTTTGGCCAGGGTATCCCTTATCGTTAGTAACAAACCGGGAGCCGGCGTTCTTGAAATAGCCAGGAATTATGAAGTCCCGACCTTAATAATTGACAAAGAACGGTTTTTCGATGGCGACGCCTATGTGCCGCAGCTTCTTGAAAAACAAATCGGTTTTATCGTGCTTGCCGGATTCTTATGGAAAATCCCCACAAAGCTTATAGCAGCCTACCCGGAAAAAATTATAAACATTCATCCCGCGTTGCTGCCAAAATATGGCGGCAAGGGAATGTATGGATCCAGGGTACATGAAGCTGTCATTACAGCAGGAGACGCAGAAAGCGGGATTAGTATTCATTTTGTAAATGAAGTTTACGATGACGGCCGGATAATTTTCCAGGTGTCATGCCCGGTTACGAAAGAGGATACACCCGAAACCCTGGCAGCAAGGGTGCATGCCCTTGAACATGCCCATTTTCCCCGCATCATTGAAAAACTATTATCAGAAAATAAATGAAGTCATCCCTAATCAACTGAAAAAAGAGTTAAAATAACCGCCATCCACTGTTTATCGGTATGGTTATATTAATATCACATCTTAAACCAAGCTTTTGTATTGCGGTAATTCTACCTTTCGGGTGCTTTTCGGTTGTTTATTATGTGTTGTGCTCAGCCTGGATCTGTGTGCACAACAATTAAGGGTTTCCGGAAGGGTCTATGATATTACGGGCCGTAATCCGTTGGAGGCAGTGACTGTTTTGAGCACTGCTGGTAGAGGAACTATTACTGATTCAGCCGGAAAATACAGTATCGCTGTAAATGATGATGACTCCATATGGTTTTCATATCTTAACAAACCAACCCCTAAATATGCTGTTAGCGCTATCGGAAACGCTTTGAATTTCGAAATTCTGCTTCATGTAAATGTTTCCGAGTTAAGGCCTGTGCAGGTGATGCCCCCCAGTTATAAAAGAGATTCTCTTCAAAACCGTGAAGACTATGCGAAGGCGTTCAACTTCCATAAACCCTCATTCGGTACTTCGATAAATCCCTCAACAGGGGGTGTTGGTTTGGATATAAATGAACTGATCAACATGTTCAACTTCAAAAAAAACCGAAGAATGCTTGCATTCCAGGATCGTTTGTTAAGAGAGGAGGAAGAACGCTATATATATCACAGGTTCAGCCGGTCGCTTGTAATCAGGCTCACCAACCTGAGGGGTCCGGATCTGGATACTTTTATGATAAAGTATAAACCTTCCGTTGAATTTGTTCAATTCAGTACCGATTACGAATTTCAATCTTACATAAAAACTTCATATCAACGTTTCCTTAGGATGAAGCGAATGATGAGCGATTTCAGGAAAGACACATAAATTAACAGGACTATTATTTAACAGGATTATTATATGGATCAACTTACATTGGGAATCGGCACCCGCTTACAACACACAAATTTTGGCCCGGGTGTAATTGTCGGTATCAAATATGCAGTTTATATCATTTCCTTTATCAATCATGGGATAAAGGAGATTGATAAGAATGATAATCGCCTGGATGAAATTATTCCGGAGAACGTAAGTTCAGAAATCGAAACCTCTGTTGAAACCGAAAAATCTTTATTGAAAATACTCCGGTTATGGGGAGACTTCAGCGAGGTAGTGCCACTAGGCGATCGTTGGATCGGTGGTACTATGCTGTTACAACCAAAGGATCAAACCCAAAAGCCAAAAGAAATACCGGTTGATGCTTTTTTCCATAAGATAGTAATGGTTCGTGATCGCATACGGGTCCTGGAACAACAGATCAACTCAAATAAAAAACTTACTGATGAAGACAAGGTAAATCTTCAACAATATATCACCCGGATTTATGGTTCCTTAACAACTTTTAATGTATTGTTTAAGAACAAAGAACAATGGTTTGTTGGTGAGAAGGGTGCAAAAGAGGATTGACAACTAAAAGAAAACGACAGTCGCGACGTAAATCCGGCCGTTTGTATTTATCTGCGCAATTGTAAGGTCTGAACATTTCCCCGATCGGTAGACTTCCATTCCTGTCTTTTCTGTTTGTTAACGGTAATGATCCATGACTTTGCAAAAATTGAATTCTTATCAAACAATGTAACGGTGTTTGCACTATTCTGCCAGCGGAATTCGCGCCCTTCTTTAAAATTTCTTATCCACGAAATACCAGTAATATTTTTGACTCCTTTGCCATTTTTATAGAATGACATGGTACCGGCATTGTCAACGGTCCCATCTTCTCCTTCAACATTTTGTTCTGTATATGCAGCCACATTCCATTCACCGGTAATGCGTCTTTTTAACTTTTGTTCTGCGCTACATGAAAACAGTAATAAAGTTGATATCAATATCGGTAACATTGATAATTTCTTTATCAATTTTGGCGGGGCTGATAAGTTCTTCATAATAATTGTCAGTTGAAATTACGGCTGCAATTATTATACCCGTGGCAAGCGGTGGGCGCGGTGGCAAGCCGTGGTTTTAAAACCGAAAGCTTCTTTGAATTGATTTAACAGGATACCTGTGATTTTTGACATTAGAAATGGTCATGTAGAATATTACAGCTACACAGATAACTGCAAGAACTGCCATAGTGATGAGAAAGCTTTTAAGAGCGAGCGAAACAGGCACAACCGCTACCGGTTTACCTTCAAGTTGATAGCCACTTTCGCTTCTTCCCCTGGCGCGGAGATTGTTCCAGATAGCATCCGCATCTGCCAAATTAAACCGGGAGATCCTGGCGTTCCTTTCGCTTTCATTGCTTAAGGTGGTGACCAGGGATTTATTTTCTTCAGTGATCGCAGTCCAGGCTTCCAGATCAGATTTACGGGACTCGGATAGTTTACCTTTAATAGAATCCGAAATTAAACGGGGGATAAGGTTTGTGTTTTCAGGCATATGATCGTTTGATTGAGTTATAGTGTTCCCAATCAAAGCAAGCCTGAAAATTTGTTATCCCAAAGGTGTTTTACACTTCCATTTACCGATTTTAATTCTTATACTCCTGTTTTTGACGCATGTTGCTGAATTACTTTTGCCTCTATGATCTTAAGATTAATCTTATCCTGAGCAATTTCTTTATTAAAAATATCTGACAAAACACGGTCGCGGTACAATTGGTTAAGATGACGGTGGCAATAATGTTGCGCATATTCATAGAGATCATCTTCAATCCGGGAAGCAGTAAATGCAACTTCAGGATCATCCGAAATATTTTTCCAACATTCAAGAAAAGCAGTGGCAACCGCATCTTCTGCCCTGGCCTTATTTTGCAGCTGTTCAAACGCAAAGTAGAACAGTGGCTTATAAAATTTTGAAAACGCGGTACTAATGGTCCCGGATGTAGATTCAAAGGATGCACGATCAATAAAAGGTCGAAAATTCATTTTCAATTTGGTTATGAGGTAAACATTGAAGCCTGGACAATTTACAATTTCATTTTTGAGAAACGAAATTTTAACCAAAGTCTGCGCATACTAATTGCAGTGCCGGTCATTGCTAATTGAGCTATTTTAGATAATTTCGGAATCAATGAAAATACTGCTAATCATTCTATTGTTACCCGTACTGGCTTTTGGACAGGATACTACTTTTGATCTTGTAGTAAAGAATGGAAAAATTATAGATGGGTCGGGGAACTCCTGGTATTATAGCGACGTTGCCATTAAGAACGGAAAGATCGTTCAGATTGCAAAAGATATTAAAGCCGGTAGCGCTAAAGTTATTGATGCCACCGGGCTTATAGTAGCACCAGGGTTCATCGATGTGCACACTCATATTGAAGGCGATGAGCTCAAAACACCGACCGCCGATAACTTCATCCTGGATGGTGTTACCTCCGTAGTAACCGGTAATTGTGGAGCTTCTAAAGTTGAAATTGCAAATTATCTCAGGTTTATTGACAGTCTGCGTTTGTCCATCAACGTTGCCACCTTATTAGGTCACAATGATGTAAGACGTGCTGTTATCGGGAATGCCAACCGTGCACCAACCGAAGCAGAGATGCAAAAGATGGAATCGCTGGTGCAGGATGGAATGCTGCAGGGAGCAGTGGGTCTAAGTACTGGTCTTATTTATATCCCGGGCACCTATTCCAAAACAGATGAAATCGTAAGGCTCGCGAAGATCGCCTCAAAATATAATGGATTATATGCATCTCATATGCGGAATGAGGGAGATAGTGTGCTGATCGCTATCAACGAAGCAATCACTATCGGCAGAGAAGCAAAAATACCTGTCGAAATATCCCACTTCAAACTGAGCGGCCAGCGTAACTGGGGACGTTCCAGTGAGTCGCTTCCAATGATTATTTCAGCAAGATCAGAAGGCCTTGATGTAACGATTGACCAGTACCCTTATACCGCCAGCAGTACTTCCATGAGCACCATGATACCCGATGAAATACTTGCAGATGGATCTGATTCTGTGAAAGCAAGGCTGCAAAGACCTGAAGTCAGAAAATATGTAGTAACACAGATGTTGAAAAACCTTAAGAAAAGAAAACTGAAACATTTCAGCTATGCTGTAGTGGCCTATCATAAAGCTGATACAACATTAAACGGTAAATCTGTGGAGGCAATCAACCTGATCAAAGGCAAAAAACATAAGGCTAAGTACGAAGCCGAAACGGTTATTGAAATGATGTTACAGGGTGGTGCAGGTATGGTTTTTCATGGTATGAGTGATGAAGATGTAGAAGCAATAATGAGATACCCGTTTAACATGTTTGCTTCCGACGCCAGCATCCGGGAATACGGCCAGGGAAAACCACATCCACGTGGTTATGGCACTAATTCCAGGGTGCTTTCAATGTATGTACGGGATAAAAAGGTGATTACCCTTGAAGAAGCAATCAGGAGAATGAGTTCACTTCCCGCACAGAAATTTGGCTTGAAAAACAGGGGACTTCTCCGCGAAGGTATGATGGCAGATATTGTTGTGTTTGATGAAAACAAGGTGGCAGATCAATCTACCTACGAAAACCCTCATCAATATTCAACCGGCTTTCGCTTTGTTATAGTTAATGGTCAGCTTGTTGTAAATAATGACAAGCACACCGGTGTTCGCAGCGGTATGGTACTCTATGGCCCTTCATATGGCAAACAGGCGTTTTAAACCCTGGTGTCATTAAACCGGACCGGGCGTTGGGGTGAACATTACATCAGGCTGCCAACTGGTTTTAAATCCCATTGCTTTTGGTGAGAACCAATGCGCCATCGTTAGTGATTACAAGCGTGTGTTCATGTTGCGCAACAAAACTCCCATCCCTGGTAACAAAGGTCCATCCGTCGCCGTTATCATAAGCATGTGAGGATCCTGTTGAGATAAAAGTTTCTATTGCGACCACAGAATTCACTCGGAACCTGTTAGTATTGAAGCGATCATAATAACATGGAATTTCTTTTGGTGCCTCATGAAGACTACGGCCTATACCGTGACCAACCAGGTTTTTTATCACTTTATATCCATGGCTGGCAGCTTCACCCTGGATCATTTTTCCCAGCTCAGCGATGCGCATACCTGGTTTTACTGTTGCTATTGCTTTGTAAAGGATTTTTTTTGAAGCTTCAACCAGGGGGTTATGGTTATTTATGTCTTCGCCCAATACAAAGGACCCGCCATTGTCTGACCAGAAGCCATCTAGTTCAGCGGAAACATCGACATTCACTAAATCTCCGTCTTTCAGGACTGTTGCAGTTGATGGTATTCCGTGTGCTATTTCGTTGTTGACACTGATACATGTCCAACCGGGAAATCCGTAAGTGAGTTTTGGAGCAGACTTAGCTCCAAATCTTTCAAGGATTGTTCTGCCATATTCATCAAGCTCTTTTGTAGTCATTCCGATCCGGGCATATTCCCGCATTTGTTTTAACGTGACCGCTACTGCTTCACTGATCGCTTTCATACCTGCCAGTTCAGTCTGTGATGATATTGACATAGATAGAATTTAAGACTTATGATTCATTCCCAGGTGAAGGATTGGATATGGTTTTCCCATCCCGTCCAATGGTGAACGTTTTACAAGAGAGAACCCTAACGCATAATAAAAACCGACAGCCTGGGTATTTTGTTCATTCACATCTACCGACCGGATGCCGAGTTGCTCCACTGCATATCGAACCAGGCATTTTCCTATACCAGTTCCTCTGAATGCAGGATGAATAAAAAGCAATTCGATTTTTTCAGGAGTGGTTCCAATAAACCCCATTATAACCCCGGAGCTGTTTCGAACGCATTTCAACCTTACGAGATCAAAGTATTTATTTAAAATTAAATCGCGAAAAAACATGATGTCTTTTTCGGTAAGGAAATCATGCGTAGCTCTGACAGAAGCTTCCCAAACATTGATCAGCTCATTATAGTCAGATCGCGATAGGTCACCAATCTTCAAGAGAGTTATGAATTATGAGTTATGAATTATGAAATACACAACAAGATTATCACCCAGATGCTTAAACGTTGTTATAACAATATGCGCAGGTATCGATTGTCTAAAATAAAAAACCTGAATATCTGTTTGACAGATACCGGCGATCCATAACCGATACCGTATTGTCAACACAAATATTCAGGCCGCTGTAATAATATCAGTAGCGATTGCGATCTCTATTATTATCCCTGTTGCCCGGGCGGTTGTTGAAACCACCACCTGGTGCACCACCACGATTACCTCCAGGAGCACCACCGCGATTGCCACCCGGAGCACCACCACGATTACCACCACCACCTGAGCTTCTCTCTTCTGCCTGTTTTACAACAAGTGGTTTTTTACCAAGAGAAATATCGTTTAGGTTTTCAATTGCATCTTTTGCTTCTGCTTCGTTAGGCATCTCTACAAAGGCAAATCCCCTGCTCTTTCCGGTTTCTTTGTCCATCGCAACTTTAGCTGAGGTAACAGCGCCGAATTTCTCAAAGATTTCCATCAGTTCTGCATCATCAAGATCATAAGGCAGCCCCGCTACAAAAAGGTTCATATATCTGTATTTTTTGTAAAAATACACAACTTATGTTGGTATTTGATTGCATCCGCCTTATGTATTTTGCCAGGGAGGTCGAATTATTTTTTCTATTTGCACCAGCGCGTACAATTCCGAGAACATTTACCATAAACAACGCGTTTATTTTCGACAAAAACGCTAATAAAATTTAAAGTTTAACCGTTGTTTGTTAGCCTTTTAGTATTCAATAATCAAGCAATCTATCAACATACTCAGAAAGGCGGCTTTTTGCCAGGAAGTTGTTTTCAAGTTCTATACTGAAAGGAACCGGAGTATCGAGCGAGGCACATCTTAATACCGGGGCATCGAGCAAATTGAAACAATGTTCCCCAATCCAGGCAGCTATTTCCCCTCCGAGCCCACCTGTAAGAGTGTCTTCGTGTAACACAATTACTTTACCTGTTCTTGCTACAGATGAACTGATTGCACTGTAATCAAGCGGAAGTAAAGTGCGCAGATCAAGTATGTCAAATGAAATATGTTGATTCTCCAATGCATATTCTGTGGCCCATTGTACACCTGCACCATATGTGATTATCGATATATCATCGCCTTCTTCAACAAGTCTTGCCTTACCAATCTCAACCTCATAGAAAGTTGATGGTACCTGCCCATGTGCACTTCGGTAAAGAGCTTTGTGTTCAAAATACATCACCGGGTTAGGGTCGTTGATAGCCGCAATAAGCAAACCTTTCGCGTCATAAGGTGTTGAAGGGTATACAATTTTTAATCCGGGTGTATGAACAAACCAGGCTTCATTTGTCTGGCTGTGAAACGGACCAGCTCCCACACCACCGCCACATGGCATCCTGATCACTACATCTGCATTTTGCCCCCATCGGTAATGAATTTTTGCAAGATTGTTTATAATCTGGTTAAAGCCAACGCTAACAAAATCCGCAAACTGCATTTCAACAACACTTTTAATGCCCGACAAACTTAAACCAAGCGCGGTACCAATAATAGCACTTTCACATAAAGGTGTATTCCGGATACGGGTCTTTCCGTATTTCTCAACGAAGCCTTCAGTAATTTTAAACACACCTCCATATTCTGCTATATCCTGTCCCATTATAACCAACTGTTCATGTTTATCAAGGCTCTGGCTCAATCCTTCGCTTATTGCATCAATGAATCGGAGGTCACGGTGTTCAACAACCGAAAACTCAGGTTCTTTAACAGGTTTTTGTTTAAGTGGGGCATAAATATCACCAAGCTCCACTGATGAGTCTGCTCTCAACTTTGGTGATTCGAAACCTGATCTGACTTCTTCTTCTATGTGTTCTTTTATCTGCGTTCTGATAGTTTCTATTTCTCCGGCTGTTAACACACCGGAACTTTCCAGGTATTCTTCAAACCTGGCAACGGGATCCTTCATTTGCCAGATCTCGAACAGGTGTTCAGGTACGTACTTTACCCCGCTCGCCTCTTCATGGCCGCGCATGCGGAATGTGGCGCATTCTATGAGGAATGGCTTTTGATTTTTTATACAGTAATTTCTTACTCCCTTTATAGTATCATAAACGGTAAGCAGGTTGTTGCCGTCGATTTTCACCGCATCCATGCCATAACCTTTTGCCTTCTCAGTAAGGCTGCCACAGCGGTACTGCTCGGCAGCAGGGGTACTAAGCGCATAGCCATTGTTTTCTATAATGAATATCACAGGTAATTCCCATACAGCGGCTATATTCAGTGCCTCGTGAAAGTCACCTTCACTTGTCCCCCCTTCACCTGTGAAGGCAACCGAAACCTTGTTTTCCTGGCGAAGTTTATGTGCAAGCGCTACACCATCTGCAATCGCAAGCTGTGGGCCAAGATGTGAGATCATACCACAGATATGGTGCTCCGCTGACCCGAAATGAAAACTACGTTCGCGGCCCTTGCTATAACCATCATGGCTGCCCTGCCATTGCCTGATGAGCTTATTCAGTGGCATTCCCCTTGTTGTAAATATGCCGAGGTTACGGTGAAGGGGCATCACCCACTCGTCGTTCTCAAGCGCGAGGGCGGCGCCAACAGAGATCGCTTCCTGGCCAATACCGCTGAACCATTTGCTAATCCGTCCCTGCCGTAGTAACAAAAGCATTTTCTCTTCAATCAGCCGCGGAAGCAATAATGTTTTATAAAACTTTTTCAGTTCATCATCAGAGAGATTCTTCCGGTCGAATTGCATATCTAAGAATTATGAGATTTTTCTTTTTTCTCTTCGCGGTACATCAACGAAGTCACCAGCGAAAGTAGCAAACTGAAAAGGAGTGCCCACCAGAAACCATCAACTTTGAATCCGGTGATCAGTCGCTCAGCAAAAAGTATGATGAGCGCATTGATTACAAAAAGAAAGAGCCCGAGTGTAAGAAGGGTTATCGGCAAGGTCAGTATAATGAGGATAGGTTTGATTATGGCATTCAGAATTGCCAGCACGATGGCTACCAGGATGGCGGTCCAGAAAGTATCGATCGATATCCCGTCCAGGATATACGACAAGCCGAACGCAACAATAGAAGTCACGATGATGCGCATGATGAACTTCATGAAATAGATTTTATGCTTTACAAGTTACATATAAACCGACTATCAGATCACTACCAATTCGTAAAAGTCGGTTGGCTGAAGATATTTATTGGCAAGTGCTTTCAATTCTTCCGCGGAAACCGTTTTTATGATATTGATGCTCTTGTAAAAATATTCCGGTGAAAGATTGTTCAGGATCATGCTTTTCCAGCGCGCCGCAACATGAAAGGGACCATCCAGGTCTCCCAGTATGCTACCGATCATACTATTCCTGGTCATCAGGAGCTCTTCTTCATCTATTTCTTCAACGCGCAGGATAAACATTTCTTTATAAACCTCATCTATAGTCGCTTCGGCAACATCACGTCCGGCTTCTGTACTTATCATCAGCCCGCTATTATGGATGAAGTTCAACAGGTAGCTATGAATGCCATATGTATATCCTTTATCTTCCCTGATATTGGTCATTAACCTTGATCCGAAGAAGCCTCCAAAGAGGTTATTTAAAACGTTCATTTTTTGAAAATCAGGATGATGGCGGGTTGGAAATGGACGCATAATCCTGATTGCAGCCTGAACCCCATCCGGATCATTTGTGATCCGGTATTTCTTTTCTGCAGCAGGTTCCAGGGCATGCTCAACTTTTGAATGCTCAGCACGGTGTGATTTTAATGGCAACTTACCAAAAGAAAATTCCAGTTGTTCTATAATATCAGGGGGAAGTTTACCCGAAACAAAAATTACGCAGCGCCCCTGTTTATAGTATTGTTCATAGAACTCAACAATCTGTTCGCGGTTTAGTGCTTCATAGTCAGAAGGCATACTGTACTTGCCATAAGGATGGTTTTCCCCAAACATGTAAGCATCTATCAGACGGCCGGCGACGAATTCAGATTTTTTTAAGCCGACAGTCAGTTTCTGGATGGAATTCCTCTTAAATGTCGCCAGTTCTTCTTCTGAAAATACTGAATCCATGATCAGTTCACCAACTACAGGTAATAGTTCGTGAACATGTTTAGTGAGACAGTGCAATACCAATTCGGAGGTTTCGCTGTAACACGATCTATTAAGATAAGAGCCATAATATTCGAAATGTTCATTGATCTGAAAAGCGGACCTCCTGGATGTACCATTCTTCAACAGGTGATTAGCGGCAGTGGCAATCAGTTTTTTCGGCTCAAACCAGTTCCCGGCGAAAAATACCCAGTTAATCATCATTGCCTCTTCGCTACCCATGTTTATCGCATATACTTCCACACCGTTCGATAAGACATGTTTTTCGCTCATCGGCAGGCGGATATCAAAATCAATAGCATCTTTTATTAATGGCGCTTCCGTTCTGTTCAGCATATTGTTTTATTAAAAGAAAGTCAGCAGCCCGTTCAACGCAGGCTGATTTTTTTGATGGATTAATTTTTATTTTAAAATTCTAATTAGTGCGACGGTAATACAAGGTATTCGAATTCTTCTCATCGAAGATCTGACGGCTGTATTCAAGAATGTCTTCCATAGTTACCGCAGCATATTTTTCCCGGTCAGTATTGAAAAGGGAAGCATCACCGAGCAGTTCGTAAAATGCAAGACTGTTTGCCCTTGCCATTACACTCATATCTTCAAAAGTAATGGCCGACTCTGTTTTGTTTTTCACCTTGGTGAGCTCTTTCTCTGTAATTCCGTCACGTTTCAAAACATCAAGTATTTCATCAACGGCTATCTCAGCATCTTCCAATGTTACTCCCTTTACCAATTTGCCTTCGATGGTCAGCAGACCGCGATCAACTGTTCCCTGGTGATAACATTCTATATTAGAAAACAGCTTTTTCTCCTTAACAAGCGACTGGTAGAGACGGGAAGATCCGCCACCGCCAAGGATCTCGGAAATGAGATCAGCAACATAATACCCATGGGCCAGTCTCCCATCCATGTGCCAGCATTTGTAAAGCGCATCAAGTGGCACATCAGCCTTAACTTCCGTTCTTCTGGCCATTTTTTGAATTGGTTCCTCCGGAATATTGCGGACATATTTTTCACCGGGTGGTATATCACCAAACCATTTTTCAGCCATGGCTTTTACTTCTTCGCCTTTTACATTTCCTGCAACAACAATAATGGCATTCATGGGATTATAGTGTTTTGCAAAAAAGTTTTTCACGTCGGGCAGGCTGGCATCTTCGATATGGCTCAGCTGTTTACCAATAGTCATCCACTTATATGGATGTTTTTCATAAGCCATCTCCCTCATTTTGAACCACACATCACCATAAGGTTTATTGATATAATGTTCCTTAAACTCTTCTGAAACCACTTTACGTTGAACATCCAGGCTTTTCTCATTAAAAGCAAGTGATAACATGCGATCGCTTTCGAGCCAGAATGCTGTCTCCAGGTTCTCTGAAGGTATCTGGATGTAATAATTGGTGACATCATTGCTGGTATAGGCATTGTTTTCGCCACCGGCCATCTGCAGTGGAGTTTCAAAGTCGTCGATGTTGACACTTCCCCCAAACATCAGGTGTTCAAACAAGTGAGCAAATCCAGTTTTTAATGGATCTTCATCTTTTGAACCTACATCATACATTACATTTAAAATTGCCATCGGTGTGGAATGGTCCTCATGCACCAGTACTCTCAACCCATTTCCCAGGGTAAACTTTTCAAATTGTATCATAGAATCTCCTAATTACTCGGACAGCAAAATAACAATACTTTGATGGATAAGTTGACGGGGAAATCAAGATTTCCGGGTTACATAATACTCTTAACTTTTAAAGTGAGTATGAGAGGCACACCCTCCCGCATTATCAGGATCTTCACTTTTTGACCCGGAGTCTGAAGCAGGGCCTTATAAGCCTGTATGTTACGCGTGAAATTGTTGCTCACGGCCATAATCACATCACCCGGTTTGAGACCGGCAGCTTCTGAAGGCGAATTGGGCATTACATCTACCACCACTATTTCCCCTTCTATCATATATATCCCGAGACCGGTATAAGAATAATCAAATGGATCTTTGAAGTGCGAATTAGGAATCAGGTAGAGATCCCTTCGGTCATAATTTAAAATAAGATTAAACCGCCTTAAAAGATCGTTGCCTATGAGTCCGCCTAAATAAGGGTATGAAGTAACATTGTATTCATCGTCAAAGATATAGGTTGGAACCTTTTTAAATTTGTAAGGGCCGATCTTCACCTGTTTTATAATACCCTGTCGCATAGGAGCCTTTCCACCCAGGCCCTCCGCCTGGGTAGTGTAAAACTTTCGTTTGGGATTTATAAAAATACTGTCACTGACAAAATCTGAAGATAAAAGCAAGCACATACCGGCGCCTGTGTCGAAATAAAACCTCGGGGTCAATTCTTTTTCATCCTTGATATTTACGCTGAAAACAGGGATGTTGATCAGCGAAGGTTTGATAAGAAACCCACCGCGGGGATATTTCATCCGCCCTTTGCTATACACAAAGATCCGCAGGCTATCATAGTTCACCATCACGATATAACGGGAGAGAAAACTGTACCCGATAATTCCATCCACCTTTTCGCCATAGGCACTGGAAAGAATTTCATAGTCGTTAACATGGAAATTCAGGCTATCAACGGTCAGTCCCGGGAGCGTCATTGACCGGTTATAGGCAAAACGAACCCGCCTGATCCCGGCTATTCCCCTGATGGTGCGATCACTGAGTTCAGTCTCCACTTTTAGCGCGGCCACAGTGGCTGAGTCGAGTGAAATACCTCCACTGCCGGTATCAAGGATAAAGTTGAGGGTATCCGGGTATTTTTCAAGCTGAACCTTTATTGTAATGATACCCCCGGTTAGCAGGTGAAAGGGAAAACTGGTAATAAGTTTTGCTGCGGCTGGCACAAATTCTTCCTGGGCCCGGGCGGTAACGGACATTAATAACAGGCAAAATAGCAATCGGCAAAGCAGACGCATGAGGGCAATTTCGTTTTTCAAGGCTAAGAGCGAATAAGTTAGGATTTATTTTAATGCCGCGCCTGCCACTCTTGTAAAATTTTCATGTTGTATGAATCTAATTGTTTTAAACTTTAACTGCCAGTTAATCGTTTAGTATTTTTGCTCAATTCTTTTCTATATGACTGCAGACAACCTGTATAGCCGTGCCCTTGATTTTGAATTTTTATCTGTTGAGGAGGGTGTGTTTTTGTTCGAAAACGCTCCGCTTACTGAACTAATGTACGTTGCTGACGAGCTCCGGAAAAAGCAGGTTCCCCACGGAATGGTTACCTGGCAAATCGACAGGAATGTAAATACGACGAATGTTTGTCTTGCCAATTGTAAATTCTGCAATTTTTACCGCATTCCTGGTCACGCCGATGCTTATATTACAGATATTGAAACATATAAGAAAAAAATAGAGGAAACTATCCGTTGGGGTGGCGATCAGTTATTATTACAGGGTGGTCATCACCCGGAACTGGGGCTTTCATTTTATGTTGATCTGTTTAGCACCCTGAAATCGCTTTACCCGGGCATTAAGCTACACACCCTCGGGCCACCGGAAATCGCGCATATTACCAAACTTGAAAAATCGACACATCGTGAGGTGCTGATGGCTTTGAAAAAAGCTGGTATGGACAGCTTGCCGGGCGCAGGCGCTGAGATCCTTACTGACCGTGTCCGCAGGCTGATCTCAAAAGGAAAATGCGGGGCCCAGGAATGGCTTGATATTATGCATGAGGCACATAAACTTGGTATAACAAGTTCAGCCACCATGATGTTTGGTCATGTTGAAACCATCACCGAGCGTTTTGAACACCTCTCAAAAATCCGCGAAGTTCAGTCGCGGAAGCCGGCACAAGCCAATGGTTTCCTGGCTTTCATACCCTGGACCTTCCAGGACGTTGATACGTTGCTGGCAAGGATCCGTGGTGTACATAATCTTACAACGCAGGAAGAATATATCAGGATGATCGCAATGAGCCGTATCATGCTGCCAAACGTCAAAAACATCCAGGCTTCATGGCTCACAGTCGGAAAGCAAACCGCCCAGCTTTGCCTGCAGGCAGGAGCAAACGATTTTGGAAGTATCATGCTTGAAGAAAATGTTGTTAGTGCGGCCGGTGCTCCGCATCGTTTTACTTCGAGAAGTATACAGGAAGCTATCCGGGAAGCCGGGTTCGAACCACAGTTACGAAATCAGCAATATGAGTGGAGGGTGTTGCCACAAATGGAAGAACAGGTAATTGATTACTAAGATTTTCTTTAACTTGTTCCATACTAAAAATCTGCAATGCCTTTCACCTTATCCCACCCTGCCCTTGTTCTGCCGCTTAACCTGCTCCCCAAAAAATGGTTTTCAATCACCGGACTGGTGATCGGCAGTATGGCACCGGATCTGCAGGCATTTTTTACCACTGAAGCTGATAAAGCACAAACGCATACCTGGTGGGGTATTTTTTGGTTCTGTATTCCGGTGAGCCTGGTGCTGGGATTTTTATACCATTTAGCGGTCAGGGAAATGCTGATCACACATCTTCCACGTTTTTTACAAATCAAATATATCCGGTACAAGGATTTTGATTGGCTCGACAGTTTTAAGAAAAACTGGCTGGTTATCATCATTTCGATCTCAATCGGGGCCGCTTCTCATCTTTTTTGGGATAGCTTTTCACATTTTGACGGGTTTTTTATCAAAGGCAATTCTTCATTGCAGGGCAATGCCCAAATTGGCGGGAAATCTGTGGAGATCCCATTCCTGATACAATATCTCAATTCCGGTATAGGTTTGCTGATTGTTCTGATCGCGATAATCCAGGTACCGCGTTGTCATAATGTCCGGATCAGGATTGTAATAATGAAGTATTGGCTCGTTATGTCGGTGATAGCCGGTGTCCTGGTTTTATTCCGGCTTGAGTCAATGGAATCGGATAAACTCGATGATTTGTTAACAGCAGCTATCTCAACATTTGCTGTAGCGCTGATGATTACATCTTTGCTGTTCAAACAAGGCATAATCAAAGATGCCTGGAATTCTGCAAAACAAAGACCTTAATGTGCTTGATCCCTATTGTTTTAGCGACTTAATTAAAGAATTTTTTTCAGGGTTAACCCCTAACCAAAAAAAATATATATAGACAGCTATTCAATAGAAACCGTTGTTTTAGAGTTATTTAGTCCGGGTGATCCCCTTTTGAAAAACCATGAATAGTACTTTCCGCAATTCCATCAGAATAGCTGTAGTTTTACTGGCAGGGGTTCTGCTTTTTAACTTTTTCAGCTATTATGCAATGCGGATCAGGTCCGGAGATAGCGAAAAGATGGTCACATTTGTGAACCAGGCCGCCGGTCAACGCGCGCTCAGCCGTTCCATCAGTACCGATGCCCTAATCCTTATAAATATTGACAACGGCCAAATTAATCGGGAGCTTCTACGTCAGCAGCTCGTAGTAAATACAGACAGCTTTGTGCTGAACAAACACCGCCTGAGAAATAGTTTCACACTGTCGGAGGTTGCCCGGAAAAATAGGGATGAAATCCTCGAACTACTCACCAAAACCGACCTGGTATTTGATAAACTCGTGAAGACTACGCGGGAGGTGAACAGTGCGGATTCCATAACATTAAGACTGAATGCAGACAGGTACACTTCCGAAATACTGCAAATTGAAAAAGATATACAACCGATAACAGCCCTAATCACTGAAAAATATTCAGCTATCGTGGATGGGAAAATCAAAGAAGCATCCAATGTAAACACCGGTAAACTGATCTCTTTGGTGATAGCCCTCGGATGCCTTGTAATGCTTGGACTTGAACCCTTGTTCCGAAGCAACCAGAAAAATTTTGATGAATTACAGGTAGCGCGGAATGAACTGTTGCAGGAAAAAAAATACCTCACTTCGATCCTCAATTCCCAAACAAACTATGTAATCCGGATAGATAAGTCGGGTAACTTCACATTTGCAAACCCTGAGTTTCTCAACACGTTCAGATACGATGAAAAAGAGGTGTTGAAAATGACTTATTTCAGTTCCATCTTCCCAAAAGATCTATTACGTTGTCAACAGGTAGCAGATGAATGCTGGAAGTACCCGGGAAAGGTTCATCGGCTCCTGATCAGGAAACCTGTAAATGGAACCAAGGAATATCTCTGGACAGAATGGGAATTCATCTCCCTGCAAAATGAAAACGGTGTGGTTTTCGAGATCCAGGGAATAGGTGTGAATGTAACAGATAAGGTGAGAGCGGAAGAAATGAAAAAGGACGCGATCCGTACCTCATCGTACGCCATGACCTATGCGAGGATGGGTTCATGGAAACTTAATTTCATTTCACAGCAAATGGAGCTGAGTAAAGAATTTCTGAGTCTTCTTGAAGTGAATGGGCATGAATCAAAGAATTTTTCCCTGGAGGTCCTGATCAAAGATTTTATTTATTTCGAGGATCAGAATCTTTTTATCAGTGAAATCTCAAAAGCTTTGCAGAACAAACAGATCAAAGATTATGAAGCGCAGTTTTCGATCAGGGTTTACACGAAAACTAAGAAACTTCGCTATCTCTTCATTAAAGGTAAAGTTGTTGACGACACAAACGGGTTCGGTATTGCGCAGGATATTACTTCCCAAAAAGAAGCGGAACAGGCACTGTTGGACAGCGAACAAAAATTCAGATTACTTGCACAACATTCCGAAGATATAATCACGGAGAATCTCCCGGACGGTACAATTATTTATGCTTCGCCCTCTGTAAAAAAAGTATTGGGATATATGCCTTCTGAAGTAGAAGGCAACGATATTTTGGCCTATGTTCATCCGGATGACAAAACCAAGTTTAAGAACTGGGACCAGGCAGAACAACAATCAGGAATTGAATACCGCACGTTGCGGTACAGGATGCAGAAAAAAGACGATGACTTTATTTGGCTCGAAACGATAATGAAGCCGGTTAAAGAAGGTGGAATTGTAGTAAAGTTTATTTGTTCATCGAGAAATATTTCAGAAAGAAAAAAATCAGAGGCAGAAAGAGAACAGTTGCTTGCTGAGGTGCGGCAATCAGAAGAGCTTCTGCGTACAGTAATCAATTCAACACCGGATTGGATATACATCAAAGATCTCGGCCATCGATACTTATTGGTCAACCAGGCTTATGGGGATTCAATGCATATGGGAACCCAGGATTTTGTGGGTAAAAGTGATCTTGAGATAGGCATCCCCGAAGAACTTGTAACGGGTAATGAATCGAAGGGAATCCGGGGTTTCTGGACAGATGATAAAGAGGTTATAAGCACCGGAAAAACAAAGTTCATTCACGAAGAGCCTCATACTCTTGATGGTAAAGCCCAGGTAATGAGTACGGTTAAAGTACCGCTTCGTGATACTGAGGGATATGTGTGGGGTGTGCTCGGATTTTCGCACAACATTACTGAACTTAAGAAAGTAGAAGAAAGTCTGCGCAGGAAAGATCAGCTACTCCAGGCTATTGCAGAGGCAACCCACCAGCTCATTAGCAATAATAACCTGGAAGATGCTATTGGTGAAGCCATTCAATTGCTTGCAATTAAGATGCAGGTTGACACGGTAAACGTATACAAGAATGAATTCGATCAACAAAGCAACGGCCTTATTTGTAATCAGATTCTTCATTGGGAAAGTGGGGGAGGAGAGTTGATACAACACTCCCCGGAATACCAGAACGTAGCAATTGATATGAATAATATCATCTTTTCTACGCTTGCTAAGGATGAAATCTATTTCAGCAATGTGAAAGACATGGAGCACAAGGAAACAAAGGCAGATTTCGAGCGCAGAGGTTTGATGTCGACTGCCATTCTCCCGATTTTTACCTTGCATCGATTCTGGGGATTTGTGGGATTCGGCGACGCAAAAGAAGAAAGAGACTGGACTATCACTGAATTTTCGATACTACAATCATTTGGATCAACACTGGCTGCAGCGATAGAACGTAAGCAGATGGAACAGGAACTGGTTGGTGCTAAGGATATGGCGGAAACGGCGAGCAAGGCAAAAAGTGAATTTATGGCGACTATGAGCCATGAACTGCGTACTCCAATGAACGGCATTATCGGTTTTACCGACCTGGTGCTGACTTCTGAATTACAGAAGTCACAACGGGATTACCTGGATAATGTTAAGAAATCAGCATATGGTTTGCTAAACGTCATAAACGATATTCTTGACTTCTCAAAAATCGAGGCCGGTAAATTACTGATTGATAACACGGTTTTCAGGATGGATGAGCTGGTAGAGGAAACGATTGATATCCTAATTGTAAAAGCATTTGAGAAAAACCTCGAGATGATTTGCCAGATTGATCCTGAGTTGCCTTCTCAGTTCATGGGTGACCCTGTACGTATCAGGCAAATATTAGTGAATCTTCTTGGCAATGCTATCAAGTTCACGCAGGAAGGCGAAATTTTTGTCTCAGTGACCAAGGCCGGATCAGTTTATCTTAAAGACACCCATTCATATCTTGACCTGGAAATATCAGTCAAGGATACAGGGATAGGAATTTCAAGGGAAAAAATCAAAAAAATATTTGAAAGCTTTACCCAGGCTGATTCTTCTACAACCCGCAGGTATGGTGGCACAGGGCTCGGTCTGACCATTTCAAAAAGCCTTGCAGATCTTATGAAAGGTGATCTGACGGTGAAAAGTGATATAGGTGATGGTAGTATATTTAAACTGCATCTTTCACTCAGAGTGGTTAATGACAAACCACAATTATCAAGGGAACATACACCACCATTAAAAAATATACTTATCGTTGATGATAATCTCACCAACCGTTTAATGATGGCCGACATGTTCCGGTATTTTAATATCAGCTGCGAGGTTACAGCCAGTCCTTCGGAGGCGATCCAGGTGCTTGCCCGTATGAATAGCGAAAACATCAAACCAGATCTTATCATAACTGATAACAATATGCCTGAAATGAATGGCATACAGCTGGCTAAGGAAATCCGCTACGATCACAAATTTCCTAACCCGGTGATCCTGATGTTGTCATCTCTCGAAAAAAATCTTTACCAATATGAGGCGGATAAGGCGGGCGTTCACAAAATGCTGACAAAACCAGTTAAGCTACATGAACTTTATGCCTTACTCTGTTCATTCTTCAGTAATACTAAACAGGCACCACGCATCCAGGCTAAAATCCCTGTTATTGAAAGGATCGCGGATTCAGCCCCTATTATGGTTGTTGAGGACGATGCAATTAATATGATGCTTATTTCGGAAGTACTTGGCAAAATGGGCTTCGAAGTGATCAAAGCGAACAATGGTAAGCAAGCTCTTGGCATGTTGAAGGAACAGGAACCCGTATTGATTTTCATGGATGTTAATATGCCTGAAATGGATGGTTTTGCAACTACAAGGATGATCAGGAAAATGGAAGGGGTCTATGCCACACTGCCGATCATTGCCCTGACAGCAGATGCCATGCTTGGAGATAAAGAAAAATGTATTGAGGCAGGGATGACCGACTATATATCTAAGCCATTCCGGCTGGAAGAAATTGAATCTGTACTGAAAACCCGGATGCTTGTAGTTTAAAAAATAAATACTCCCATACAACCCCGGCGGAACTATAATCATCATTATACAGTATCATTATACAGTATCATCATACAGTATCATCATACAGTAATAAGCAGGCAAGCTTTAACAGCATTTTTTAACTGTTCATTTAAACGGGAAAGATGAAGTCATTGTTTAACCGCAACAAGTCAATTGCATCCACCAGCGATAAATCCGCACAGGATAAATCTACACAATTCAACAGCGATAGCACTTTATCAGCTGGGACCATAGCAGGTAAAACACCTGATACCCAAAAAACAACAACCTTGTTGTTTTGCATATTAATGGATCTCGTCGGATATGCCACCTACAGTATTCCTTTTCTTGGTGAATTCGGCGATCTTCTCTGGGCACCGATATCAGCCATAATTTTTTATAAAACATTTGGAGGCTGGAGGGGAGCTTTTGGCGGCATTTTCAACTTCGTGGAAGAGTTGCTACCCTTTACTGACTTTGTTCCCAGTTTCACGATTATGTGGCTGCTGAGATCTAAGTTTTCGTTTATGCCAGGACTGAAGACTGCGAAAGGTTAAAGGAAGACCGCAAATGTCCATACTCCGGCTATGGTTTAAAAGCATATGGTTTCCCAACATTTAGTTTGCCAACACTTAGTTTGCCAACATTTAGTTTCCCAACATTCAGTTTGCCCACATTTAGGTTCCCAACATTTGGGTTCATTACATTTAGGTTACCGGCATTTAGTTTGCCCACATCTGGTTACAAGCTTACGCGATTGTGGTTACAAACTTACGCGATCGGCTTATGAAACGATGAACCGGTATCCAACTCCTTTGATCGTAAGAATTTCTATTGATTCATCCAGCCTGAGATAACCCCTTAGTTTTGTGATATACACATCAAGGTTTCTTGAATTGAAAAACGAGTCATTCCCCCATAACAAATTGAGGATATCCTTACGATCGATGATCCGTTCGCGGTTTTGATAAAGTAGTTTCAAGAGTTCGCTTTCACGAAAAGAGAGTTTCTTCTCATCATTCCCTGTAACCAATACCTGGCGGTTAAGATGAAATAAATATTTTCCGAGGCGGATTTGTTCCTGCGGTGGCTCTTCTTTGTTTTTATTATTCTGGTGTTTCAGCGCATTGTCTATTCTTACGATCAGCTCCTCCATACTAAACGGTTTCCTGATATAGTCATTTGCGCCGAGCGAGAATCCTTTCACAAGGTCGTTAGTTTGTGTTTTTGCCGTGAGAAAGATAATAGGTACCAACTGGTCAATTGAGCGAATCTCTTCCGCGATGGCAAATCCGTCCTTATTGGGCAGCATAATATCAAGCACACAAACATCCGGCCGCGCCTGTTTGAAAGAGTCAAAAACATTGGCACCATCTGTTTCCATTACCACATCGAAGTTCCTTGTTTCCAGGCTTTCGCGTACAATCTTACCGAGGAACAGTTCGTCTTCTACATAGAGTATCCTGATCTTATTCATCACTTTATTTTATTTGATTTTGCTCACGCATTTTGCCGGTAGCAATTCAATAAACATTCATCTTTTTGTTAAATCGCTAATGGTTGTTTTATAATCCCTCATCATCTATCTCGGCAACGTAACAGTAAAAGTACTGCCGGAACCAGCTTCTGTCTGAACTGCTATACGACCATGATGTCGTTGAACAACATAGGCCACATAACTTAATCCAAGCCCATAGCCTTTAACGTTATGATGATCACCGGTGGGAACGCGAAAAAATTTATCAAACACTTTTTCTTTGTATTCATTTGGTATTCCTGCGCCATTGTCTTCTACAAGGAATTCAAGCTCATCCGTATTTTCTTTTACACCGATCCTGATTATGGGATTTCCCTTGCTGTATTTTAGCGCATTATCAAGCAGGTTATAGATCACGCTAGTAATATGCAGTCGATCCGCGGTCAGCGGAATAGGTGTGTCAGGAAGATCCAGTTTAATAATGGCATGGTACTTTTCAAACTGCAGCCGCATTGAAGCAGCCACTTCTTCTATCAGTTGCTTTAGATCGAAGGTTTCATTCTTCAGTTCTATCTCCTGCTTTTCAAACATAGATAATTTGAGGACCTTGTCTACAAGTAGCGATAAACGTTGCAATTCATTGGCCGAGATCGAAAGATATTCCTGTGTGCGTTTGGGGTCATCAAGTGCATTGAAACTTTTCAGTGCTTCAACGGCAACGCTGACAGTTGCTATGGGTGTTTTTAGTTCATGTGTGATGTTGCTTATAAAATCGTTCTTGAGTTGCGTGAGTTTTCTTTGCCTGATAAGATTCCGGAACAACACGAAAAATGAAATTGTGGTAAGTGCAACGAGTAATAATGAAACAATGATCTGGGGCAAGATCTTTTTAAAGAGATAAGAACCTGTTTGCTGGAGATCCAATTTAAAAATCACAGGGCTGGAAAACCCAATCAGTACCTGGTTGGAAGATTCCAGGTTCTCCTGCGGCACATGTTGGCCGGGCTTGATCGGAATCCTGTTAATAAGGAAAGGAATGTTTATGCCTTCTTTTTGGAGCGCTGCGGTAAGTCTCCTGCTTATATCTGGAATTGCAAGAGAGTCCTGGACCATATCAACCCCCTGTAAAAATTCGTAAAAAAAATCTCCTTTCCGTGTAAGACTAAAAGTGCTTCGCTTGGGAAGAGTTTGAAGATTTATATCGGGGATTGAGTCTGGTTTGCCCTGAATCATAGCGTTCCCGCTATCGCCGGTAATTCCGCTATCCTCCCTGTTCCTGAGTGTCAGCATTATCCGTTTTTGACCGGAAACACCTGTATCGATTGCATGCACCCGATTTTTTACATTACTAAGCACCCGGATAGCTTCAACTTTATTTCCAATTCTTGCGGGCCCTGAAGTATCTACGCTGAACTTTGCTGCCTGAGATTCGAAAATCGATTCCCTGAACAGTACATTGGTCCTGATGTTGAGTGTTTGTTTTTCATCTCCAAAAGTTTTGTATAACCAGTATCCCTGGAAGAATGCAATAGCAAGAATGGCCAGTATCATTAAGCCAATGGATATATTTATTCTTATGCTGGTCATGCTTCACAAAAATATAGTTTTCAATTTCAAGCATGGCCAATCATTAACCTTAATTAACATTAAACAAAGGTGCGTTAACCTGCCTGCATGCTACTCTGGAATAGATTTGAACAAATTATTATTTATGACACGATATTGGATTACTGCCTTAGCCCTCGCTGCGGTTTGCCAGCTTCAGGCTCAACAACAGGAGGGAAGAATACTATATGAAAGAACTACACAGCTGCAATTAAGATTGGCAGGAATGGGAGATGGCATGGAAAGAAATATACCTCAGTCGAGAACGGATAAAATGGAAGTGCTGTTTGGTAAAAATCAGTCGCTAAGAAAACCGGTGATAGAGGAAACTCCCGAACCCAGCAACTTCGAAAGCGGGGGAATTGTGATAAGAACATTCGGAGGAGGTGCTGATGATGTTTCTTATTTTAATTATGATGAAAAAAGGATGGTGGACCAGCGTGAGTTTGCCGGAAAAAAATATATCATCAGTGACAGCATTCGTCCGCTGCAATGGAAGCTGACCGGTTCATCAAAATCAATATTGGGTCTGCCCTGCCAGGAAGCCCGGACGCAAAGAATCTCAACACGAACTCAGACCATGATGATAAATGGTGAAGCTAAAAGAACCGAAGTTGCTGATACTGCGAATATAGTGGCCTGGTTTACGCCGGCGATTGCCGTACCGACCGGACCCGAATACCAGGGACAGTTGCCGGGTGCCATCCTGGAAATTAATGTAAATGATGGGCGAATGGTTTATAAAGCGGTTGAGATTTCACAAAAGACTGATGTTGCATTAATCAAAGAACCGAAATCAGGCAAAAAGGTTACTCCTAAAGAATTTGCCGATGAACAACAAAAAATGATGCAGGAAATGCAGAGAAATAATGGTGGAAGAGTTCAGACTTTCAGAATGAATTAATTCATGGTCTGACCGCGACATTCCCAGGATTGAACTCTCGCTGCTGATGCCAGGATAAGGTTTTCGCTGCTGATTTAACGATAATAGGTTCGTCGCCGATGCCACGATCAGTGGTTTCATCGCAGAAGTTGATCAATTTAGATTCTGTCGCTTTATTAATAGCCCTGCGATATCTCTTTTGTTAGGCTTTTTACAAATGACCGCTATTTCAGTCAAAAGTATGGGGGATTGACTGAAATAGCGGCCATTCTTAAAAAGTCATTTTAAAGGTTCCAAGTCCGGGCCATTAATTTGTGTATCAGGTCCAGGCCATTTTTTTGCCTGAAACCGACCGGCATGAAGAGAATCGATTTACCCTTAATGCGCCTACTCTGAATCGGACTACATTAACCGGCTTATAATGCATCGATTTCTCCCTGGTCGGTTTGCATTAATTAATTGAAATGATGTGATTGGATCGTCGCAACTACTAATGCTATTATAAAGCTATCTTATAATCTTTAGGCCATTTTGAGGGCCTTGCTGGGTGGCTGAATTTTTACTAAGGCTATACGTAAAACTCAACAGAAAATATTGCTGCAGATTATTGACACGTTTGTCTTCTATAAAATTCTGATTCGCAGTTCTGCTAATGCCGACATTCTGATTCATGATATCAAATGCGGTAATCTTTAGCTCGCCCCTGTTGTATTTCAAAAACTGCTTGCTTAAATAAGCATTCCACAATGGAAAACGGGTATTGAAACCATCAGCCTGCTGTGTATTAATAGTATATGTATACCTTGTGTTGAAGAAAAATTTGGCAGGTAATTCCCAATTTATTTCAGTGCTGTATTCCTGGATCACAAAAGTGGCATCTTTTGCGCCTGCTAATGAATACGACGTATTTGAATATCTGACCTCAGCACCCACAGACATATAAAACTTAGAACTAAAATTAAGGTCAAGTCTTACCTCAGGACCAAGATTGAAATTAATGATTTCATTGGCTGCGTTGTTGATAAATTGTTTCCCTTTATTATAAGTTATATCACTACTAATATTCAGGTTTCCTTTAATAACTTTCACCGGCAAACCAATGCTGCCGCGTCCGCTTAAACTCGTAACACCATCGATATTTACAGGAATGGTTGTTTTCACACCAAATTCATCAATCACATCGTTGTTTACAATTTTATTACCTGTTTGATTTAAGGTGAGAAAAACAAAAAGATTTTTATTAGTGAACGGATTTACAGATGACATATTGAGTTGAAGCCCATGAGTGTATTCCTGTTTTAAATTTGGATTACCTGCCTTTATATTTAAAGGATCAGAAATATCCGGCACCGGCTGCAATTGAGTCATAGTCGGTTGTATTGTACTGGTGTTATATGTCAGGGTCATATTTTTAAACCTTGTAAAATTATATTGTATCCTCGCATTCGGTAGCAGATTACGAAAGCGTTGCTGAATCACGGAATCTTTCAGGCCAAGCACTACTTTACCTTCGAGATCAGCTTGTTGGGCACCGATACCCACCGCTATGTTAAAATTGTTTCTTACAGTACGCAGCTTAACACCTCCATTCGTGTATCCATAAGTGTTAGAGAAATCATTTGTAAGAAATTTATTGAGCCTGTCATATTTCCCGCTTCCAGCATTATAATCATAAGTCACTTTTGCTGCATTACTAACGCTGTTGCTTTTACCGATAGTGAGTTCCAGCAAAGTATTTTTCATAACAGGTTCGGTGTAGACACCCCTTAGGTTGTAACTCCAGAGATCGCCTTCATTGGTATTCACCTGGTTGATAGAATCACGACGGATAGCAATACCTGATTTATCAAAGAAGTTGTTGATTGACATCAATGAGGCATCGCCTTCACTTTGATTCAATGTGGTCTGCAGATTTAACGAAAATGTTCTGCCCTTTTGCCTGAACTTCTTCCTGAATAATATTTCATTCCTGAAATTAAATCCTTCTATAAAAGAACGGTTCTTTGTGAGTCCCTGGTTGCTTACCTCATCTTCGGCTGACATGGTCTTGTAGATGCTGTTACCAGTATTGTTGGCTTGCTGGAAACCAAACGAAGGAGAAATTTTGATAGAGTGAAATGAATCCAGTCTGATGTCTGCTCCAAGATTCAGACGATAACTGTCATTTATATTCTGCGTTACTGACTTTTGATTATAGAAATAAGATGAATCAGGTAAAAAATATTCCCTTTCCAGTTCAGTTTCTCTTAAAGGGCTAAAGCGGTTGTAAAAGAAGTTGCTGGTAAAATCTGTTTTTGATCCGATAAGATTGTTATAATTCACCCCTCCGCCCCAGATAGTATTGATGCCCGTACCATTTGCTCCGTTTGGACCTCCCGGGCCGGGTAGTTGGTTATCGCCATTGATTACAATCGAGCCTCCACCACCTCTTTGCATTTTACTTAGCTCACCAGAGAAATTAAGCATATCGAGAAAGGAGAATCCTTCAGCGTTTGTATTATTTGCGACACCGATGGCTGAAAGCTGCCTTGCGCCTTTAAAAGAGTTCAGGTTAAACTTTCCTTCGTATCTCCCATCTGTACCTACTCCTGAATTCACTTTGCCGAAGAGTCCCTTTTTCTTGTCTTTTTTCAGTTTCAGGTTTAACGTTTTTTCACTGTTGCCATCATCGATCCCGGTAAGTTGTGCTGCATCGCTTAGCCTGTCGTAGGCCTGCACTTTGTCAACAGCATCCGCAGGCAGGTTTTTGGTAGCGATCTTTGGATCGGTCCCAAAAAATTCTTTGCCATCTACCAGCACCCGGTTTACTTTTTGGCCCTGTGCAGTAATAGAGCCATCTTTCTCCACCTTCAAACCCGGCATATTTTTCAGCAACTGTTCAACATTCGCATTAGGTGGAGTTTTGAAAGATCCGGCATTGTATTGAATCGTGTCCCCGATAAGTGTAACCGGTGGAGCCTCAGCGGTAACGGTCACTTCAGCAAGTACCTGGGCAAGATCATACATCGTTGCTTTACCAAGGTCCACCTCTTTATGCATATCACTGATAAAGAAAAATAAACTCCTGTTATGGTAATTGATATGCGTAAGCAATAATCTATAATCGCCTTCAGCCAGGCCGTCAAGGAAGAACAATCCTTTATTGTCTGTCATGGTAAAGCTTACCATTGATGAATCTTTCTTCTTAAGCAAAGTAACGGTCGCTCCACCAATTACCTGTTTTGAAATGGAGTCGTATGCAATCCCTTTTATGCTCCCGTTTCTTTGGGCTATGGCTGAAACAGATGCACAAAACAAGATGGAAACAAGAAGAAGCAATTTCAGAACGGGTATAGATGGAAGACTCATATCAGGAGATTTTCGGTGTGGGTTTAAACAACGAAAGTATCTCCCGGCGGGCGCATCATAGGTTAATCACCCTTGCTTTAATGTTAATGAAGGTTAATATTCCCAAAACAAAATCAACGATCTGTAGCTGTAATTCGCTCATCATCCTTATACTCTCGGTCAAAAACGGTGAGTGTAATTTTCCAGGTAGTTACCATATAGTTCATGGAAAGTTCGATCTGGAGTTTCTCCATATCACCCCCGGAAGGTAAAAGCTGAAAACTGACAACATTAAACTTTCTATCTTCAGTGGGTGCCTGGTAAGCTCCATTAAGGATGAATGGCTTTTCACCTTCTATTTTAATAATGGTGTTCCTGATCTGGCTATAGATTTCTTTGAAACGCTTTTTTGCTTCTTCAAATTCCTCTTCTTCCAGGAGTTCCGCTCTCCAGCTATAAATTGCCTTTTTTGTCGAACTGTATTGAGTCAGCACACAGGGAATGCCGGGAATCTGAACTTTTGAGTGAAAGTCTGTTGTCTGGATGTTCTCTGCGAGAAGATCACCTTTTATATTGCTGAACTTGTTTGGATAATCTTCGATGACTTTCTGCAGGGCACTGTTTGTAGTATTATTGAAAACGCCCTGGGAAAAAGAAGCTGCTGGGACCATGAGCACTAGTAGTATCGTTGATACAACTTTCATAAGACGGATTTGAGATAAAACTAATAAATAGTTTTATCAGATAAAAGTGTTGAAAAATATATTAATCCTGCGCAATATATCCGCAATGGCTGCGTTATTTTATCTTTAACCCTAACCTTAAATGCCTGAAATGAAAAACAGTTCTGTTTATTACTCAACCTCCCGGGTAAAGATCTGCCGGGACATGTATCGCCCTTCATCCAACATTTCACGTTTTCTAAAAAGCATCATTTCTGTAATCATAATTGGTCAGTCGCCAATATCACAATCGACTTATAAAAGGAGGCATTAATCGATTATCAAATCTGGCAGCCCCTTCATACTTTATCTGCTAAATAATTTGCCAACCTTCTAATCTGCTTGTCAGGCGATTTAGCAGACTAAATGATTGTACAGGCTAAATAAGTCAATACGCTACATCAGACTAAATCATAAATCAAACTTCTTCAAATACCAGACTACATCAGACTTTAGACTATATCACACACCAGACAACTAAAAGGAAGACCCCTGAAAATTCAGGGGTCTTCCTTTTGAATTGCTATCTAACTAAAAACTAAACTGAACTATTTTATTCCTGAGTTAGCGGTTCATTTTCTACGCCGCCACTACTTTATATTTAAACAATTATAAGTTTACTCTGCCTTGTCTTTATTAACCTCCTCTTCTATCCATTGTACGCTGTATTTGTCTTGGCATACCAGGCATTCCCCGACCTTGTTGATTACCGGCGGCACCAGCCCTGTTCAGGTTATAAGTGAAGCTCAACAGGAAATAGCGCTGTAGCACTACCGTTCTTGTATCGGTAATATTATTATCATTTACCGTTCTTGTAATGCTCTGGTTTTGATTCATGATATCATTTACAGATAACTTTATCTCACCATTTTTCTTTTTGAAGATTTGTTTTGCAATACTCGCATTCCAAAGAGGAATCGCCTGGTTATAACCTTCTCCAAGACCGGTATTCAGGATATAGTCGAAATCTGTTGCAAGCACCAGGCTCTTAAATGCGATATAGCTAACATCAACAGTATATGTTTGGGACCAGTATTTCTGATCAGGACTAAGGCTGTTTTCCTGGGTATAGTCAGTCCTGTTATACGCAACCGTTCCACTGAAACCGAGATTCAGCTTTTGTTTGAAGTCGAAGTTGACTCCAGCCTTTTGTTGTACAACCAACTGGTTTGTGAAATTAGGCTGGAAATTCAGGTAATTCGCGTCGTGATTGTAGTTGATCCTGTTATCGAAATTCAAACTGCTACCCTTCAGTTTGCCGCGTAATGGTAGACCTAAGGTAATGAATGATGATCCTCCGTATGTGCCGTTTGCATTCATCGGCCGGTAGGTTTGGGTTCCGTTTGCTTTGTTAACAATAATATTGTTTACAATCTTATTTTGAGTTGTATTGAAATTCAGGTTAACAGAAAAGAATCTGAAGTTCGCGGCATTGAATGTGTTGTAATTAACGCGGAAACCATGTTGAAATTCTTGTTTCAGGTCCGGATTTCCGGTGTAGAACAATAACGGATTTGTTTCGTCAGGAATGATCACATCCTGTAACTGGTCAATTGATGGTTGATTTGTTCTTCCGTTATAATTAAACCTTAGCGTTTTCGACCTGCTGAAATTATAGGTGAAATTTGCTATCGGGTTGAAGTTGACAAAACTTTGAGAGTAGCTGGAGTCTTTCCCCGTTTGGGCTCTTATACTCCTGTTGTTTCTGTCAGTCATCTGAACAGATCCACCAAGTTGAAAGTTATACTTGGTTTTTTGAAACCGGTAATTCAATCCTGCCCTGTTGATTATGTTATCGTTCTCGAAATAGTTTGTAGTTAGCAGGTTCACTTTGTCATAGTCACCGCTTGATGTATTATAATCGTAGCCTTTGCCATCAGAAGTGCTGTGATTATCTGTGTATGCATAATTCAATTCAATCAATGAGTTGTTTGACAGCGGCTCAGTATATGATGCGCTTATAGTATTGTTGTTGGTTTTTGTCTTTTGATTTGTAATACGGTTCTGTAAGGTGTCGCGCTGAAGTGTACCGTCCGGATTGAAAAACCGCTGGGGCGAGTAGACTCTTGCATCCGCATCACTATTACCCAGGGTATTGTTTAAGCCAACAGTCAGTGTTCGACCGGTTTTGCCAAATTTGTGACGATACAACAGGTTGTTATTGAAATTTGTCCCGTTCCGTTCGTTGGCATTCAGAGAAACACCCGTTAACCTCAGGTATCGTTCTTTGCCGGCAACCAATGCATCGGTATTGCTTGAGTCGTAGCTGGCAGTTTCAGACCTTTGAAAGGTGACACTTGGTGTGTACAAAAGCGAATTGTTGGAATCGATATACCATTCCAACCGCATATTAAACCGGTGATTTTGATTGTAGTTATTTGAAACAGCGTTATTATTCTGGATAGTCGATGAATCATTGTTGAAGAATGATTGCCTTTGCCTGTCCGTTTCGGTCCTGCGGTCTGTTTCAGAAAAGAAATAACTGCCTGTAACATCAACCTTAGCTCCCCACTTGTCTGTATAGTTCAGGCCAATTGACTTTGCTTTTGTGATGCCGGTTGCGCCGCCGCTTCCACCAAATCCTCCAAAACCACCGCCGCGATTTCCACCGCCGCCGTTAAAGCCACCTCCACCTCCACCACCGGTGAATCCTCCGCCACCGCCACCATTGCCCCTGGAGCCAAAACCACCCATGGTGCTTACGATATCACTAAAAGAAAAACTCGACTTATTAAGATTGTTTAGTCCCCCAATGACGGATATGCGCTGATCACCTTTGAATTTATTAAAACTGATAGTTCCGTCATATCTGTCCTCAGTACCTCTCGCTCCCATTACCCGGCCGAAATATCCTTTCTTTTTATCTTTCTTTAGTTTGATATTTATTGTTTTGGCCCGGCTTCCATCATCAATCCTCGTAAATTTCGCCTGGTCGCTCATATCATCGAAAACCTGTACAGACTCGATCATGTCAGCAGTAAGGTTTTTGGTTGCCAGTTTGGGATCGGTTCCAAAAAACTCTTTGCCATCCACATAGACTTTTGTTATGTCTTCTCCCTGGGCTTTTACATTTCCGTCCTTATCTACCTGCATGCCCGGAATCTTTTTTAACAGATCCTCGGCCGTGGAGTTTGGTTTGGTTCTGAAAGCGTCCGCTCTGAATTCGACAGTATCTTTTTTCACCGATATTGGCGGCGCTTCAACCACCACTTCGTCAAGCAGGTCATCTTTTTTAAACAGCTGAACCGTGCCCAGGTCTATTGTTGTGGAATCTTTTGAAATTTTGAAGTAACGGGAAAATGGAGCATAACCCGAATATGATGCAGATAAGCGATATGAACCTGAATCAAGATCACTGATCACAAACTCACCTTTTGAGTTGGTAAGAACAAATGAAACTACTGATGAGTCCTTTGGATTTAGCACGGTAATAGTAGCTTCTGAAAGCACTTCCTTGTAGATCGTATCAGTGAGTTTACCTTTCACAACACCTTTTCCCGATTGTGCAAACAGGTTCGTGAGTGTAAAACAGACTACTACAAGAAGTAAAAATATTTTTTTCATTCGTTCATTATATTTTTTTGGCCCAACCTCAGATTGGGAACACCCGTCAAATTTTCCTGTCCGCGTCCCGCATTACCGCGTTTTGTCAAAAAATTTTATATGGGCGTTTAAAAAGTTTAAGGGAATACGAGTTCGTTATCAAATTTAGACGCCGCTTTGAAGGCTAACTTGTGGTATTCTCCAATTATTTTACGGATAAAAAAAATATCCCTTCAACATAGTAATCCTGGCTCTATATTGATTTTAAACCGCTCATGCAAAATTTCTTTAATTTAATCATGAAATTTTTTTAGGTTTGCATTCTTGAATCTTAGAATTATGAAGTTCGTCATCACCCTCGGATAAAAATCCAGGGCCCTCATATACTCTCTTTTAGTTGAACAGGCTCAGCCTGCACTCATCATTATTTTACTTTCATAACCGAACTTCATGTCATCTCAACAAAGCATAACAAAGGCGAAGCCTTCTATATTATCATATCTCAAAGAAGCACTTACCGGCGAAGAGCAGGATTATACACAGGGTAGCGTTCGCAAAGCTGTGTTCCTGCTGGCAATTCCAATGATTCTTGAAATGTGTATGGAATCAGTATTTGCAGTTGTCGACATCTATTTTGTTGGCAAGATTGGCAAAAACGAAGCCGTTGCTGCTGTAATACTTACCGAATCAGTCCTGGCCATTGTTTATTCGCTCGCCATGGGAGTGAGTATGGCAGCAACGGCAATGGTTGCAAGGCGAACCGGCGAAAAAAATCCGGAAGGAGCCTCAAAGGCTGCCATGCAGTCCATTCTTATTGCGCTTTGCTTCACCATCTTAATCAGCATATTTGGAGTTGTTTTCGCTGGTGATATACTCCGTATCATGGGTGCATCTCCACAAACCGTAGAGGAAGGAACACCTTATGCTAAACTGATGTTTGGTGGAAACATGGTGATCATGTTTTTATTCCTGATCAATGGAATTTTTCGTGGTGCCGGAAACGCGTCTATAGCAATGCGTTCATTATGGATAGCCAATATCTGTAACATCATTCTTTGTCCCATACTTATTATATATGGACTTGGCCCAATTCCGGCTATGGGATTGATTGGCGCTGCAATAGCAACCAATATCGGCAGGGGCATTGGGGTGGTCTACCAGGTTTATCACCTGGTTAAAGGAAAAGGTATCATCAGGATCAAACGTGAACATCTTATGCCGGATTTTACTATCATCCGTGGGCTGTTAAATGTGGCCTGGTCGGGCACGGCTCAATTCCTGATCACCTCGGCAAGCTGGATCATACTGGCAAGAATTATCTCGGAATCCGGGGATGCTGCTGTTGCGGCTTATGGGGTTACAATCAGGCTCATGATGTTTTTCATATTGCCGGCTTATGGAATGAGTAATGCCGCCGCTACGCTTGTTGGCCAGAATCTAGGTGCTGGTCTACCTGATAGAGCGGAAGAATCGGTTTGGAAAACGGCCAGGTACAACACCATTTTTATGTCGGTGGTCACCGTCATATTCATTGCTTTTGCTGGGCCGATAGTTGGCTTTTTTAATAGCGATCGGGAGGTTGTTGAACTGGCCACAGTTGCATTAAGAATAATGAGTGTTGGCTTTGTTATATATGGAATTGGCATGGTGGTAACGAACTCGTTTAATGGTGCCGGTGATACCAAGACGCCAACGATCATCAATATATTTGGTTTCTGGCTGTTCCAGGTTCCATTGGCCTACCTGTTGGCTATCATGCTGGAACTCGGGCCAACCGGTGTTTTTATTGCAATAGTGATTGCAGAAGGTGCCATTACACTAGCCGGGGTTATTGTATTTAGAAAAGGCCGGTGGAAGAAGATAAAAATATAAGGCAAGCAGAAAACTTATAGTTATTGTTAATTGTGAGAAATAGTATATTGTATTTTGTGGTCGCCAGCTAAACCTATTTCCAGATGATGAACACTCAGATTCCTAATAATACGATTCGCCAGCTACTGATACTTTTAATCATCTTAATGCTTGGGGTGGTGCTTTTTCTTCACCTCAGGTTTTTTCTGCCGGCGTTTTTAGGTGCATATACTTTGTTCGTGATCATGCGTAAGTTTATGTTCAGGCTTGTTGGGACTTACAAATGGAATAAGAATCTGGCTGCTGCAACGCTGATGTTGATTTCGTTTTTATTGATCCTCTTTCCCATATTGCTGCTGATCAATTTGATGAGTTCGAGAATCAGTTTTGCAATTGAACATTCAGGCGAAGTACTAAACAGCATCAAGTCACTTATCAACACTTATGAAAAAAGGTTTGGAATTGTTATTCTCTCAAATAGCAATATAGAAAAGATGGGGTCGACGGTTGGCGAAATGCTGCCAGGCATATTAGGCGCAACTTTCAACAGCGTTTTATCCATTCTCGTGATGTATTTTATTCTCTACTTCATGCTTGTAGACGGAAAAAAAATGGAAGCTTCCTTTTTTGAATCTGTACCGTTGAAAGATGAGAACCTTATCATGTTGCGTAAAGATCTGAACCTGCTTGTCTATTCCAATGCCCTTGGCATACCGCTTATAGCCATATTGCAGGGTATCGTGGCGCTTATAGGGTATATCATCATTGGTGTTAAGGAACCAGTATTCTGGTTTGTTATCACTTGCATAGGCGGTATGCTACCTGTTATAGGTGCTGCACTGGGTTATATTCCTCTTGCCTTATTATTTTTCCAGCAGGGGGATAGCGGGAAAGGCATAATCATGCTGTTTTATGGATTCCTGGTCATTGGAATGGTAGATAACCTGTTCAGGCTGATACTGCAAAAGAAATGGGGAGATGTTCACCCAACTATTACCATTTTTGGAGTCCTGGCCGGTATTAGCCTGTTTGGCTTTATCGGTCTTATATTCGGGCCCATATTGATCTCCCTGTTTCTCCTGTTGATCAAGATATATATTAATGAATTCACCACCGCCAAAAATTACGACCCACCTACTAAATGACTTATACTGAATGCCACAAAGCGCCAGCGGCTACACTTCTATTTATATTATTCTATACGCTTTTCTATACGCTTTTTCTATAAGCACATGCATCTAAGCAATAGCACTTATAATAAATTAAGCCTATAGCCATACGCAATAAAATAAAAACGGTGATTAGCTTGCAGCGACCGGAATGCGATAATATTTTGCACCAGTTATCGTTTCATAACCCGAACTGATAACTACGAATATCCTATGAACTTATATTTAAAATCCAGGTCCTTTACCCTGAGCGCTATTTTTTGTTGTTGCTTAAGTACTCCGTTACTTATCTCAGGGGTTCCCGTCGACAAAAATCCTGCTAAGGCTGAAAAGCATATATTATATATACCGGCTGATCTCGTGGTAACCAGGACAAAAACTTCCGTTGTCGCAGAAGAAGCCAGGCTTATGTATGAGGACCTCAAACTAAACCGCACAGGGCTGAGCCGCAAAGTATTTGAATATGCCTGGAAAGGATATAAACACCTGCTTTCCAAAGGACAGGTAAGAAATAGGGAAGTGTTATCGATTTGTGATTTTAGCTTGTCATCACGTCGCAAACGTTTATTCGTAATAGATCTGCAATCAAAAAAATTACTGGTCAATACTTATGTTGCTCATGGCAGAAATTCAGGCGGGGAATACGCAAGTCGTTTTTCAAACAGTCCTGAATCACACCAAAGCAGTCTTGGTTTTTATGTAACCCGCAACACCTATTTCGGTGAACATGGTCTGGCATTAAAAATTGATGGTATGGAGCGTGGCATCAACGACAAAGCAAATGAAAGGAATATTGTTGTACATGGTTCAAATTATGTTGGTGAAAAGTTCATCAGAAACAATCCTTTCAATGGAAGAAGTTTTGGATGCCCTGCAATTCCATCTAACTATACTCCAAAAGTTATAAATAGCATTAAAGATGGGTCGTGTTTGTTTATCTATCACCCCACAAAATACTATCTGTCGAGGTCCAGGATTTTAAACGGCTAAGGAATGGATCCTTAACTTCAGGTAGTTTTGAAGGTGAAAAGCCCAGTTTAGGATCGTACCCTATGATTGGGCTTTTCTAATATAGTGGTTAGTGGTGAGTCTTCGATCGGTTTCATCGATATCACCTTATTAATAACTTTGTGAAAAAGCCACATGCAGTGATACCATTTACCCCAATGGACCTTTTGAGTTCACTGGTGAGTCTGGTACTGTATGG
>Ga0193752_1000145_pt1 | contig 94672 bp, 83 predicted proteins | sample H1c1metaG_FD_144924 | JGI IMG/M metagenome (GOLD analysis project Ga0193752, IMG submission 144924) | Soil microbial communities from a riparian zone of the East river system, Colorado, United States - H1c1 | ecosystem: Environmental > Terrestrial > Soil > Riparian zone | place: USA: East River... | reverse complement strand
CAGTCGCTTCAGCGACTTGGGATGCCAGTTGTCATTCGGCGCGAGAAAATCGCGCACCGTGCTCCACGATGGCTGGTGTTGCGCGGCGACCTTGATGGCGACGAGCACGGGCGTGGCTAACAACATGCCGGGGATGCCCCAGAAGCCATAGCCAAACCACACCGCGAGCAGGACCACCAGGGCGTTCACTTCGAACCGTCGGCCGACGGTCAGCGGTTGAACGAGTTGACCTTCGATGAGATGCAGGCACAGGAATACGCCGGGTATGGCGAGTGCGTGCCCGGTGCTGTCGAACGTGACGAGTGCCGCAATCGAAATGATAAAGAATGCGGCGATGGGCCCGAGGTACGGCACGAAATTGAAAACGGCGGCCAGTACACCCCAGAGAATGGCGTTGGGCATGCCGAGTGCATACAGGGAGAGCGCCGTGGCGGCTCCCAGCCCGAGGTTGATCAGTGCGATCGTGCCGAAATAGCGGCCGACTTCCTGCCGGATTGCCTCCGTCAGCTTCAATGCCTTGACACTTGCCTCACTGCCCGAAAGCGACGCTCCCATGCGTGCCAGCAGCGGCGGCCCGCCGAGCAGAAAGAACAGCGTCAGCGGGATGACTGTGAGGCTGCCGATGAACGATCTGGTCAGCGCGACGGCCGTACTTTCACTTGCCACCGGGGTGGCGATGGCCGGTGGCTTGCCACTGACTATCGCGGCACCCTGGGTGAGCCGGCCGGCGCGCTGCGCAACGTCGTCGACGCGCGCGAACATCTCACGCAGTGGCTGCAGGCGCGGATCGATCTTGCGCATGGTCTGCGGCGCGCGCGCCAGCCATTCCGTCGCCGGGCCCCACAACGAATTGATCGCCAGTGCCGCCGCGGCGAAAACCACGAACGCGACCACGGTGACCGCCAGGCCACGACGCACGCGCCACCGCTGCAGCTTGTCCACGGCGGGCGTCAACAGCAGCGCGAGGAACAGCGCGATGGCGACCGGGATGAAGACATCCTGGGCGAAATACAGCACTGCGCCGACGCCCATGATGGCAACCAGCCAGACCGCTTTGATCAGTTTGGGGTCGGGGCCGGTATCCTGCATGGCGGTCAATGTCAGTCATCGCCTGACATTTTTAAATGCGCAGATGCCCTGCTTAATGGGCAAATCCTGCCGCTGCGTAGTAGGGGGAGTCCGACAGCGCCGGCATCTCCGAATCCCAGCGTTCAGAACATCAGGAACATGCCGCCGGCGATCGCTGCGCACAGTCCGAACAGGATCGCCACGTAGTTGGCGACCTCGCGAGCACTGCGAGCACTGCGAGCACTGGGAGTAATGGCGGGCATGGAAACTCCGTTTGAGTAGTTAGACGGCGGGATTGTCCGCCGCGAGAGTTCGTGCCCCTGCCTGCGCACGCGCCGCCCGCGACGTCTCATTCGGTGGCAGCGTGCATAGGTGCCATCCCACGCATCGAGCCGATCGGCCAGTGAGGCGGGAACTCGTGTCGGTAAAAGTCTGTCAGACTCGATCAATGATAGGGCGGCGAACAGCGGCATTGCTCTGCGTGCTGCTGGTGCACGCGCTCATCCTCATTCTGCTGTTCAAGACCGACCTCGTGCCGTTGCAGGACAGCCAGGCCCTCGAATTCATCAGCGAGCCGATTACATTTTTCCTCGAACCCGAGGACGACGTCGAGCCCGGTCCCACCGCCAGCCCAATGCCTGCACCTCTCGCCCCGCGCGCGCCGCGTCCGGCGCAGGCGCCGGCCACGGTCGAATCTGCCGCTATTACCGCGCCGCCGGATACCAGCGGCGTCGACTGGCCGATCGAGGGACAGAAAGCCGCGGCGCGCCTGCTGGCGCGTGAAGCTGAAGCGGAGCGGATCGCCAGGATGTTCGCCGGGCCCGGCGGCACCTGGGCCTCGCTCACCAAACGCCAGCGCGCGAAGCTCAGCAAGTTCAAATGGAAGCCCGGCGTCGATGGGCTGGAGTACGACGAGAAGGGCAACGCGATCTATCGTCTGCCGAATGGCTGCACGATCGTGAACTTGATGTTTTTCGGCTGTCCGATCGGCAAGCAGGTCGTACACGGCGACATGTTCGAGAACATGCGCGAGTATTTCGACGAGCAGCGCCTGCCGCAGACGAACCAGGGCAACGGCACCGAACCCGAGGCCTTGCGGCCGGCTAACTAGTTTCGGTCAACCGCTCTTGTCGCGGAACGCCTTGCCACCCTTGTAAGAACCCTTGGCGCCGGCGGCCTTGCCGACGAACTTCTTCTTGAAGCCCTCGGGCTTGCCCGCGGGTTTGCCATGGCCGAACGTGGGCCTGCCCGTGGAACGCGGCTTCTCGGCAAAGGTCGAAAAGCGCGGCGGCTTGCTGCCGCGCTCGAAGGGCCGTTCGCCGCCTTCCGCCGGCGCGGTTGCCGCGGCGGGGCTGCTGTCGTCGCGAAAGCGCGGCGTGCCCCGGTAGTTGCGCGACTGCGAACGTTCGCTCTTGTAAGGACGTGCCTCGCCAGCCTTGTCGAAGCGATTGCCGCCGCCGATATACGGACGCTTTTCGCCGCCTTCAAATTTCTTGGGGCCGCCGCCTTTGAACGGGCGGCGTTCGCCGCCTTCTTCCGCCATGCGGTCCGGCCGGCGCGACGCGCCCGAAAACTTGGGCTTGTCGGGCTTCACGGCAACTGCGGCGATGCGGATTTCCGCGCCGCGGACGCGCACGGTCTGCAGGGAAGCGAGCATCTCGTCGGGCAGGCCGGGCAGATCGACGTAGCTGTGGTCTTCGCGAATATCGATATGGCCGATGTGTTTGCCTTCGATGCCGGCCTCGTTGGCGATGGCGCCGACGATGTTGCCCGGCAGAACGCCGTGTTCGTGACCGACCTCGATGCGATATGTCTGCGTCGGTATGCTGCCGTCGATGCGCGGCGGCGCGGCCTTCTGTTCCGACTCCGGCTTCTGCGAGAGGAACAGGGGCGTCGAGCCCTGCACCATGCTGGCGAGCGCGGCGGCGATTTCGATGGCTGGCACGTTGCCGTCGCTCTCGATCTGCTCGAGGATCGTCCGGAATTCCTGGCCCGCGCCCGACAATACCGCGGCCGTGATCTTTTCCTTGAACTTGACCACGCGCAGCTCGTTCACGTCGGCCGCCGAAGGCATCTTCATCTCTTCGATGCGCTGCTGGGTGACGCGCTCGATGATGCGCAGCATGTTCCGCTCGCGCGGGCTCACGAACAGGATGGCGTCGCCGGTGCGGCCCGCGCGACCGGTACGGCCGATGCGATGGATGTAGGTTTCGGAGTCGTACGGAATGTCGTAGTTGATGACGTGCGAGATGCGGTCCACGTCGAGGCCGCGCGCCGCGACGTCGGTCGCGATCAGGATGTCGATCTTGCCGTTCTTGAGCTGCGCGATCATCTGCTCGCGCTGGCGCTGTTCCATGTCGCCGTTCAACGCGGAGGCCGCGAAGCCGCGCGCCTCGAGCCGCTGCGCGAGCTCGACGGTTTCGATCTTGGTGCGCACGAACACCAGGATGGCGTCGAACTTTTCGGCTTCGAGCACGCGCGTGAGCGCGTCGAGCTTGTGCAGGCCGCTCACGAGCCAGTAGCGCTGGCGGATCTTCGGCGCCGCTTCACCGCGCGACTGCACGCTGATCTCGCGCGGATCGCGCATGTGCGTCGACGCTATGCGACGGATGGCGTGCGGCAGCGTGGCCGTGAACAGGCAGACCTGCTTTTCCTGCGGCGCCTGTTCGAACAGCCATTCGATGTCGTCGACGAAACCCATCTGCAGCATCTCGTCGCCTTCGTCGAGCACGAGGAACTTGAGCTCGTCGAGCTTGAGCGCGCCACTCTTCACGTGGTCCATCACGCGGCCCGGCGTGCCAACGATGACGTGCGCGCCGCGCTTGAGGCCCTTCAGCTGGGGCGTGTAGCTCTGGCCCCCGTAGATCGGTAGCACGTGGAAGCCGGGCATCTTGGCCGCGTACTTCTGGAAGGCTTCGGCGACCTGGATCGCGAGTTCGCGCGTGGGCGCAAGGACCAGCGCCTGGGGCGCGCGGATTTCGAGGTCGATCTTGGTGAGGATCGGCAGCGCGAACGCGGCGGTCTTGCCGGTGCCGGTCGAGGCCTGGCCGAGCAGGTCGGCGCCTCCCAGGATGGCGGGAATGCATTGCGCCTGGATGGGCGTGGGCGATTCGTAGCCGAGGGCCGCCAGCGAGGCGACGACGGGTTCGCTGAGCCCCAGCTCGGAGAAGCTGGGAGAGGGAGTGCTTTCAGACATAGGAGTGCCGAAGAGAAGAAAGTGGTGCCGGGAAAGGGTTCTCGGGGTTGGAGTGCGTACCAGCGATCTGGCGCAGGTAGCGCGATCGGACCAACGACCTCGCCAACGCGCAATCCCGGGAACCCCTTCCCGGCACCGCTAGGGGCGCGCAATGTACGCGGAATGCGCCTCTACGGCACGAGATTTGTCATTCGCCGGGCGGAAAAGGCTACTCGGAGCGCGCCAGGCCCGTCGTCACAGCGCCGCCGTCGGCTTTTTCGACCTCTTCCCAGTCCTGATCCCAGGACTCGACCTCGTACCGGCGCGTCATCGGGTAGCTCGCTGGCCGCAGGTATTCGAAGCGCTTGTCGTAGTCGAGCTTGGTGGCATAACGCGGCTCGGTCTCGCTGATCGAGCCGGCGGTGAGACTGCCGAGGATGTTCAGCCGGCCGGCCTTCAGGCGCTCCACGGATTCGACACAGAAGCGCCGGTGCGCGTACAGCGCCGCGTGGACATTGAGGTCGCCCTTGCCGGTTGTAGAGGGGCCAGCGATCCGGATGTCGCGCCCGGAGATGAGCGCCAGGAAATCGCGCGAGATCAGCGTCTCGCGCGGATCCTTCGAATACACGAGGTTGCCCTCGATCTCGATATCCGTGGGCGAATACACCGTGAAGATTCCGGCGACCGTGCCGCTTACGTAGAGCTTCGCGCCCTTGGCGCCGATGAGGTAGCGCGGCCGTTGCGACGGCTCGGCGCGTTCCATCAGCCCTTCGCCATTGGCCGCGCGCCAGGCGTAACTGCCGTCCGAGTTGAAGATGACGCGTGTGTCCTCGGCGAAGATACGACGATCGATCTCGGTGCCGCCATTGAGCACGTCCGGCATCTCGCGCGGCAGCGCCACCTTCTCGGTGCGCGTTTCCATGCCGCCCTGGAACACATCGCGATTGCGCCGGCGCATGGACGAGCTGTCGAACGTCATCTTGGCCGCGGCCGTCGTCACCTTGCCGAAGAAACGTGGTTCGATGCCGCCCGAGAACGCGAGGCCGATCTCGGTGTTGCTGTGAAAACGTCCGTCGATGACGTCGTCATGCAGCTGGATGTTTTCATCCCAGTGATTCACGAGCTGCGTGAAGTGCGAGAACGACAGACGCTTCAACGACAGTCGCGTCTTCATGCGCCTGCCGTCCTTGTCAGTCATGATCTCGGCGACCACTTGTTCGAGGCCGGTGCTGTCGGAGGCCGGCTGGCGCATCACGCGCGCCGAATACTGTTTGCCATCCTGTTGCCAGGTGAGCTCGGTGCTGGTCATGTTCGTGTCGAGCAGCTTCCGCGCCAGCTGCTGGACGTTCTTCGTGAGCATCACCTGTTCCGGCTGCGGCATCGCTGCTGGGGCGTTGACCGCCTCCGGCACTTCGGGCACCTGCGTGCTGGATTCGCCGGTGGTCGCGAGCACCGGACCGGTCGCTTCGGACCTCTCGGCGACCTGCGCCAGCGCCTCGGGAGTATCGAGATCGTTGATGTCCGGAGCCTGTTTGAGCACCGGCATCGTATCCGCGACGGCCGCGGCATCCAGCGTTTGCGCGGCCGTGCCCGGATCGAGGGCCACGTCTTCTACCGGATCCGGTGCAGGCTGCGGCAACGCCGCCTGCGTGAACTCTTCGCTGTTAGGCCCATCGCGCGTTTCGATCTGGACCGATAGTTCGGGCACGTCGCTGTCGTCTTCGCCGCTGACGTACAGCGCCGAGCCGACCGCGAGGAGGACCGCGAGATGGAACGCCAACGAGATGGCGATGCAGCTCGAGATATCGCGATTGGTGGTACGAAGTGAGGTCCAAAAGGCCACCGCCGCTCTGCGAATGGCGAGCGCTGCGTCGTGACGCGCGATGGCGAACGCGGGCGTGAACACCCGAGACCTCCGACTTTCCCTCGCCGTATCTTGCTCTCAAGCCCCCATTCCAGCCACGGGTTTTGCGTCAGATCTCAACCTATTTTTGCTTCCTATTTATGGGCACTCGGATCTCCGGTCGGCGGCGGCGCACGATCCACACTCGCCGCAGACCCAAGAATCTCGGTGAAGATCGGTTTCAGGGCGTCGGCCCAGATCTGGTACGCCTTGGGCGTCAGGTGCAGGCCATCTTTTGCCATTCCCTCGCGCAGGTTGCCTTGCGCGTCGGCCAGCTGCTCTTCGATGTTTATGTAACGTACGGACTTGCCGTCGGCGAGCCGCGCGATTTCCAGGTTGGCCATGCGGACGATCGGCATCACCGCGATGTTGTCGTCGCGCGGCGTGATGCCGGTGATCACCAGCGTCGCCTGCGGCGCGCGCCGTCGGATTTCTCCTGCGACCGCGGCGACGCCGCGCGCAACTTCCCGCGCCCGAACATCGGTGTCGCCGAGAGGAGCGGCCTTGCCGACATTGTTCGTGCCAGCCAGCAACACGACGATCTTTGGATTCACGCCGTCGAGCTCGCCATTCTGCAGACGCCACAGCATGTGCTGCGTCTTGTCCCCGCCCCAGCCGAAGTCGGCCGCGTTCCAGCCCTTGAAGTTCGCGGTCCAGTTCGCGAACAGGTCCTGGTACTGATCGTCGCTCGCGCCCCAGCGCCGCGTGATCGAGTCACCCATGAAGTAGATATCGATCTGTCCCTGGGTGCGTTTCGCCAGCAGCTGTTCGTGGGCCAGCATGGAATTTTTGTCCGTGCGCGGAGTGGCCACGTCGGCCCGCTCGATCGGCGGTCGGCCGTTTGCGAGCGCGGTCAACCAGGCCACGGAACGCTGCGTCCACGGCAGCGCTTGCTCGGGCGTGGCGAGATGGTTGTGCGGCGAATCGATCATCGGCGCGGCTTCCCTGGGTCCCTTCATTTGGTTGAACGCGGCCCAGATGCCAACCGGCGGCGTCACGGTGTCGATGAATCCCATCGCAACGAGCGACGGCACCTTGATGCGCGACGCACAGTTCACCGTGTCGAAATAGGGCGCGGTCTTCATCACCTGCGGATCGTTCGCGTCCCAGAACGGATAGCCGATCTTCCGTCCATGTGCCGTGCCGCTGGCATCCGCGCCGGCGGGGACGTTGATGAGCATGTGCGTGACCTTGGGATCGAGGCCCGCGGTGCACAGACTCTGCTGACCGCCCATGCTGGTGCCCATGACGACCAGCGTCTTGCCGTCCCAATCCGGGCGGCTCGCGAGGTAGTCAACCGCACGGACGTCGGCGAGATACATCTGCAGGAAGTAATTCTTGTCGCGGTCGCGCGTTTCGATCGTGTTGTACTGCTTGAGCGCGTCCGGCAGTGCGTCGTAATACTCCTTGGGCTGATCGGGCATCACGTCATGCGGCTCGATGTTCAGCGCCAGCCAGCCTTCGGCGGCGCGGTCCGTGACCCAGGACTTCTCAAGTGGATAGGGCGGGCTGGCCCATTGCAGGATGAGCAGCGCGGGGAATTTCTTCTTGTTGGTCGGGTCGTGCGGCTTGGCCACCTGGCCCCATACGTGTTTGCCGTCGACGTGGTTCATCTTGATGACGGCGAAGTCGACGCCGTCCTTCCCGCTGGGCTTCACCATGAGTTCGGGTTTCGCGGGCACCTTGCGCAGCGCCTTTATCTTGGCCGACCAGAAAGCGTCGAAATCGGCAGGGGCGGGAATCGCCGGCGCGATTTTTTCGGGCGCGACCGCCGCGCCCAGTGCGCGCGGTTTGGCGTTCGGCGCGCCGTCGGTGATCTCGACATACACCATGCCGGGCTCATCGAGTCTTGCTTCGATGGTGGTCGGCTTCCCGGGCTTGATCGTGCCGTGGCCGATCTCGTCGAGATTGTTCCTGCGGATCACGTAGCTCAGCGTGGGCGAATTCCACGGCAGCGTGACATTCCAGCCCGCGGTTTCACCCAGGGCATAGATGCCCGAGGAGTGATACGGCACGAATGCCGGTCCCGCCGATTCGTCGGCCACGGCAAGGCTTGCGATGGCGAGCGCCGCCACGCAGGTGAGTCGCTGAATTTTCATGATCCCCCTCGTTGAATCGTTTCGTCCGCGTTGCGATTCTGGGACACTCGGTCGCCGTGCGCCAGATTGGAATAGAGTCGCGGCGGGAACCGGGAGGCGACATGGAACGGAAGACGAGCGGCATCGCGATGCTGATGGCCGTGTGTTCGCTGGGCGGATTGTGCGGTGGCCTGGCATCCGCCGCCGAGCCGCAGTACCGCATCGCGTTCACCAGTCTCGCGCCTTTCGACATCGAACTGTTCATAGCCGACGGCGACGGTTCGAATGCGCGGCCTTTCCTGTCCGATCCCGGGTTCGACTTCGACGCTTCGTTTTCCAACGACGGCAAGTGGGTGATCTTCGGATCGACGCGCTCGGGCCAGGCCGATATCTACCGCGCGCACCCAGATGGCAGCGCGATCGAGAAACTGGTGGACGATCCGGCGTACGACGGACAAGCCGCGTTGTCAGCTGATGGGCGCACGTTGGCCTTCGTCTCCAGCCGTTCGGGGCAGGCGGATATCTGGCTCCTCGATCTGCGCAGCCGCAAGGTCCGCAATCTCACGCAAAACGCCGGCGGCGATTTCCGGCCGGCCTGGTCTCCCGACGGAAAATGGCTGGCGTTTTCCACCGACCGCGATTCGAAGGTTCCGGATTACTCGAGCAGCAATTTCGTCGTCCGCCTATCCACTGAGCTTTATATCGTGAGGCCGGACGGAAGCGGGTTGCGTCGCATCACTCACGACGACGAGTTTGCCGGCAGTCCCGCGTGGTCACCCGACGGGCGTTCGCTCGTGTTCCATACCGCGCCGGCCGCGGAGATGTTCAAACTGGGCAGCGTTCAGCGTCGTGGCGGAACGACGCAGCTCGAATTGCTGGAGCTGAAAGACGGACAACGTCGCGTCCTGACAACCGGCGCCGGCGAGAAATTTTCGCCGCGCTGGCTGACGGCGAATCGCATTGGCTATTCCGCTGCCAACGCCGTCGGCGGAATCGATTTCGCATCGGCAGCCGACAGCGTCGTCACGCCCGGCGCGCGCGGCGTGTTTCGTCACCCGAGCTGGACGCACGATGGAAAACGCATGGTTTTCCAACGCGACACCGAAGAAACGTGGCCGCCGAACCATCCTTGGCCTTCACTCGACGGGCGCTTTTCGCTGCTGCGCGTCGGCGTATTCGCTTCTTATTCGCCGACGGGCGACCGCCGTGTCAGCAACGACAAGCGAGGCGCCAACTTCCCGAGTTCGATTCTGCTGATGGACGCGGATGGCAGCGATGCGCGCGCAATCTTCAGTGCCGAAGGCAAGAACGCCATGGGGCCCGCCTGGTCACCCGCGGGCGATCGAATCGCATTCGCGCTCGGCAAATTTTTTCAAGGCGTCAATGGCCCACAGCCCGGCGACATCGCGACTATCGATCCCGACGGAGGCCACTTCACGGTGCTGACCGATGGCAAGGCCAATTACGCGATGCCGAGCTGGTCGGGGGATGGCAAACACGTCGTCTACCGGCGCGCAGGCGCGAGCGGCAATGCGATCGAGATCATCGATGTCGAGACGCGGGCGCAGAGAGTGCTGACCACCGGCCCGGCCCACTACAGCCAACCCGGCTGGTCGCCCGTCAGCGATGTCATCCAGTTCACCACGGACCTCGACGATGACTACGAGATCTACACCATCAAGGCCGATGGCACGAACCTGACGCGGCTGACGAATACTCCCCGCCACGATGCACATGCCTCCTGGTCGCCCGACGGGCAATGGATTGCATTCACGACCGGGCGCGGCGGCTTCAAGGACGAGACGCCCTTGCGGCAGGGCAATCCGCAGGCATATGGCGAGATCGCGGTGATGCGCGCCGATGGCAGCGACCTACATGTCCTGACCGACAATACATTCGAAGATGGAACGCCGGTCTGGATTCCCGCGAACGGCGGACGTTGAGCGGAGCGCGCGGCGGCCTTGAACCCCATCTACGCGGTTATGGGCCGCGTCGCGATCTTCTGCGCCTTGAGCACGAGCTCCGCGGCTAACAAGGCCTGATCCTGGTCCTGCGCCACCTGCGTGCGCTCGACGATGTCCGTGACGAATTCCGGGCCGAAGGGCAGCGGCACATCCTTGCAATCGATGTGGCGCGCCTGCTTCTTGTCGACGATGTACAGGTGGTTGCCGCCGGTGAGCCCGGAGGCAACGTTGGTGTACTTGCGCAGCTCGATGTAGCCCTCGGTGCCGAGCACGAACAGGCGTCCATCGCCCCAGGTGTCGAGACCGTCCGGCGTGAACCAGTCGACGCGCACATAACCGGTGCCGCCGTTGCCCGACATCACCATGTCGCCGAAGTCTTCGAACTTCGGGTGGTCCGGGTAATTGAGATTGCCGGTCTGCGCGGCAACGACTTTGGCCCTGGTGCTTCCGGTGTAATAGAGGAATTGATCCGCCTGGTGCGAGCCGATGTCAGTGAGGATGCCGCCGTAGCGGGCCTTGTCCCAGAACCAGTCGGGACGACTCGGCGCGTTCACGCGGTGCGGAGCGAGATTGACCGTCTGGACGACGCGTCCAATGGCGCCTTGCTTGATGAGTTTGCCCGCATAGACGGCAGAACGTACTTCGAGCCGTTCGGAATACATGATCGCGAATTTGCGTTTGGTCGTCTTCACCGCGGCGCGCACGGCCGCAAGCTGTTCGAGCGTCGTGATTCCAGGCTTGTCGGCTAGATAGTCCTTGCCTGCCTTCATGACGCGGAGGCCGAGCGGTGCGCGCAAGTCTGGAATCGGTGCGCCCGCGACCAGCTGGATCGATTTGTCGCCCAGGATTTCGTCTTCGCTCGCGGCGAGCTTTACGTCGCCGAAGCGTTTTCGGAATTCGGCGATCTGCGCGTCATCCTTGGAGTGGAAAGCGACGAGCTCACCTCCGCCACGCTGCACGGCGTTGATCATGCCGTATATATGAGCGTGGTCGAGGCCAATGGCCGCGAACTTGATCGAATGTTTCGGCTTGATCTCCGCCTTCGACGTGTTGGCAGGGTCGACGGTGAATGCGCCCGAGGCACCCTGGGCCAGGGCCTGCGGCGCTACCGCTGAGAACATGCCCGTGAGCCCGGCCAATTGCAGAAAATCGCGTCTGTCCTGTGCGCTCATCGATGCGTCCCCCAACGTGTGGTAGCGCGACCATACAACGTTGTCCCGGGCGTGGGTAGGCGTGGGGGCGAATGCTCCCCCCCCCACGCGCGAATGTCTCCTACCCCTTCCGTGCCAAACGCCAGATCGCCACCGCGCTGAACAACACTGTGAAACCCACCAGCGCTCCGATCGAAAGCTGCGCCGGAATGAACTGGTACTTCGTGATCCCCGCCGCATGCATGGCCAGCTGGTCGATATGGAACTGCGGCCAGATTGGCGTCTGCCAGTGCATCGACTTCGGCAGCGGGAAGAACATTCCCGACAGGTAGCAGCCGGGTAGATAGATGAGATTGGCGTAGCCCGGCGCGGCCGAGCCGCTCACCAGTGTGCCGACCATGAGCCCGAGCGCGCAGAACGGGATCGAGCCTGCGAGCAGGGCGGCGCTCATCGCGACGGCCTGGCCGAAGCCCAGATCGAGCTTGCCGCTGGCGAGTCCGATCGCAAGCATCGGCAGGTAGCTCATCACACTGAAGATGAGGCCGCAGACGATCTTGGCGACCAGCCAGGTGCCGGTGGGCGCCGGCTGCGCGCGCTTCAGGCGCATCAATCCCATGTCGCGTTCGAGCGCGAGCGAGGTGCCGATGCCGAACAATGCCGGCATGCTGACTGCCATCACGGCGAACCCGGCGAACAGGAACACGCCGAGCGGCGGGTCCTTGTCGATCGCCTCGCCGGCAATGAACACCGCGAACAGCAGATAGAGCGCGGCGGGGATCAACATCATGGGCAGCGCGAATGCCGGGTTGCGCAGGCTGCGCATGAACTCGTAGCGCGTTTCGGCGAGATACGCGCCGAGCACGCGCCGTCCAGGCAGCGGCGCATCGACGGCAATTGGTTTCAAAGTCATGGGTTTCAAGGTCATGGAATTCATGCGGCCTCCCGCGTCAGTTCGGTGAATGCTTCATTGAGTCCGGCCTGGCGAACTTCGAGCCGCGTGAGCCCGGAGTCCGTCGCGAGCAGTTGGCGCACCACGCTCTCGGCGTCTGTGGCGGTGATCAGCAGGCGAGACTGCTCCCGGCGTGCCTCGACCACCCCCGGCCAGGCGCGCACCTCCTCGGGTGACAGGCTCGACTCGCAGGCGATCTGGCGGCGCGAGACCAAAGCGCGCATGTCGCCGACAGTGCCCGATGCGATGACTTTTCCCTTCGCGACCACGGCCACGCGGTCGGCCAGCGCTTCGGCTTCTTCCAGGTAATGCGTGGTGAGCACGATCGAGCAGCCGGACGCGAGCAGCGCACGGATGCTGTCCCACAGCGCGGTACGCGCCTGCACGTCGAGGCCGACGCTCGGCTCGTCGAGGAACAGCAGCCGCGGCTGACCGCAGATCGCCACCGCAAACTGCGCCAGTCGCTTCTGTCCGCCGGAGAGTTTTCCGTAGCGGCGATCCGCGATGCTCGCGACGCCTGCGCGCCGCAGCGTTTCTTCGACCGGTAGCGGATCGGCGTAGTAACTCGAGGCGAGCGCCACGAGTTCGCGCACCTGCAATTCCTTGTGCAACTCCACGTCCTGCATCATCACGCCCAGGGCCCGGCGTCGGTCGGTTTCGTGTGGCGAGCCACCCAACAGGGTGACTTCGCCGGCATCGGCCTCTATGAGGCCGAGCCACAACGCGATTGCGGTCGATTTGCCGGCGCCGTTTGGGCCGAGCACGGCTAACAACTCTCCGCGGCGCACTTCGATATCGATCGCGTTGAGCGCCGTCACGGCGCCGTAACGCTTGGTGATGCCGCGCAGCCGCGCGACGGTACTGCCGGCCGTGCCGGCTGGAAATGGCGCCGGGGAGGCGGGCGAGGGCGTCGGCGCTTCAGGCTTGTTTCCCCAAATGCGATGCTTGCGGCCGTTGAGCAGTTGACCGAGGAAGCTCGGGCGCACGAGGAAGTGATAGCTCAGGAACAGCACCGCGAAGCTCGCAACGAGGATGAACGGGTACTTCACACCCCAGTGCACTGGCCAGCGGCCGACCCAGACCTGGAAAGCCGCGACCACCGGCAGGTGGGCGAGGTAGATCCAGTACGAGGCATCGGCGATGTAACGGCGCGTGGCGCTGTAGTTAGAGAGGAAGCGCAGCGCGGCGCCGGTGAGTCCCAGCACCCAGGTCCACACCGCGACGCCGAATGCGAGCGCGTACAGGGTCTTGATCGTGCCGGGCGTGGCCATCGGCGTCAGGTGCTGTTGATGCAACATCCAACCGGTCGCGATGACGGCGAGCACGAGGTTCGACAACCAGCGCTTCTCGATGGCAGCCAAAGCGCCTGGCGCGCGCTGCACCAGCCAGCCGAACACGAAGGCGGTGCCGAAGCCGACCGATGCGGGCACCGTCGGGATCAGTGACTGGTCGGGTGTCGGGATGCCTTGCCAGTAGAACCACATCGGTAGTCCCGTCAATGCGATCGCGACTGGCAAGCCGAGCAGCCAGGCGCCATACGACAAGTCGACGGAGTGCGTGACGAGGCGGTCGAGGGCGGCGCGCAGTTTCTGCGCGGAATCGAAGCGCACGATGAGGGCACGGATCGCAATCGCCGCGATATAGATCAGCAGCAGCTGGTAGAGAAACCACAGGTGCGTGAGCGGAAACGCACCGGGAGTCTTCGGCATTTCAGGCATCGGGGGCATGGTGCCGCCGAACACCTTGGTGATCCCGATCACCCAGACATAGGAGATGAGCGGGAACAGCACGATCCAGCCGCCAATCAGCGGCACCAGGATGCGCTTGGCGCGGTTCGACCAGAAACCGCGCGCGCCCAGCTTGTGGAACAGCAGACGGCCGAAGAAGCCCGCGACGAAGAAGAACAGCGACATCCGGAAGATGTGCGCGACGAACGAAGCATCGCTCAGGAACTGGCTGGGCGAATTGTCGTTCATGGCCCAGATGCCCGGCGGCCAGCCCGGCATGAAGGACAGGGCCGCGTGGAACGCCACGCCTAACAAGAGAGCGAAGCCGCGGACCGCGTCGAGCGAGTGCAGGCGTGAATCAGTAGTGTTGTTCATGGTGTGTCCTTCAGTTGAAGTCGCGACGGCGCGCCGCCACGAAGTAAGGCAGTGACAAGGTGACGGCGAGCGTGGCTATTTCGGCAGCAAGCACGGTCCAGAAAGCGTTGTTCCACACCGGTGCCGGTGCATGCAGGTGGAAGTTCAGGGATTCGATGCCGCCGATGAGGAAGATGAACAGCGTGACGTTCATGTTGGTCACGATGATCACCAGCGTCATCAGCCCCTCGGAGGCCGTGTGCAGCGCACCGCAGAGCACCAGCGAGAAATTGGCGAGCATGAACCCGCACAGCAGCACGGCGAATGGCAGCAATCCATCCGGCAGGCCTGGCATTACGCCGATGAGCACGACGGCGCCGGTGCTCAAAATGGCCCAGGGCACGAAGAAGCACAGCAGCAGGCCCAAGAGCTTGATGCGCACGTAGTCGCCGGGTGACAGCGGCAGGCTCAACACGAATTGCAGCGCGCGCTCCTTGCGTTCGGTGGCGATGCCCAGCATGGCCAGCACGACGCCAAAGGCGACGATGGTCGTGAGCCAGGTGACCATGCCGATGTTGAAACGCATCTCGCCCCCGGCGGCGACCAGCAGTCCGGCGAGCCCCGCGAGGGTCGAACCGGCGATGAGCCAGCGGTTGAGGTAGAACTCCTTGGCGATCAATTTTCGAGCGAGCATGTTCATTGGCCGCGCGTCTCCCGGTGATGCATGACGTTCGCGACGAAAATCTCCTCGAGGCTCATGCGGTGCACGTCGCGCACGTTCGAGCCCAGGAATGCGAGCAGATCCTGTGAAAAGCGGTTGGTGGTCAATGTCACGAACTGGCCGTCGACGACGCGGCTGACCACGTGCGGCAGGTCGGGCACCGTGGTGCCCGCAGGCAGCTGCAGCTGGATCCGGCGCCAGCGCTCGAGGAAGTCCTCCTTGTCGCTGCTGTCGATCAGGCGGCCGCGGTCGATGAAGCTGATGCGATCGGAGATTCGCTCGACGTCCACGGTGTTGTGCGACGAGAACAGGATGGAGCGATCCTCGTCGCGCAGGACGTCCATGAACTCGGAGAGCACCTCGTGGCGCGCCACGGGATCGAGGCCCGAGGTCGGCTCGTCGAGGATCAGCAGGCGCGGCCGGCGGGCGAGGGCGAGCAACAGCACGGCTTTGGCGTGCTCGCCGCTGGAAAGTCCGCTCACGTTCTGTTCGGGGCGCAGATTGAAACGCTTGACCAGAGTTTGGGCGTACTTCGCATCCCAGCCGGGGTAGATAGACGCGACGAACTGCATGTGCCAGCCGAGGGTGGCGTGCGCGAACAGGCGCATGTCGTCGGACACGAAGCCGATATCGCGCTTCGCCACCGCCTGCTCGCGCGGCATGGAGTGCCCGAGCACCCGGACTTCGCCCGCATCAGGCGTGAGCAGCCCGGTCATGAGGCGAATGCTGGTGCTCTTGCCGGCGCCGTTGGGGCCGACGAAACCCATGATCTGGCCGGGGCCGAGCTCCAGCGTCAGATCCTCGAGCGTGAAGAAGCGGAACGCCTTGCGGACGGCGTGCATCTCGATGTGTTTGGTCGCGGTCATTTTTTGTCCATGTTGCGGATGGCGCGGCGTAAACGTTCCGCGAGGTCATCGGGAGTGAGTCCGAGCTGCCGGCCGAGGCCCGCCGCTGCCGCCAGGTGTTCGTCGAGCTTTTCTTCCTGCAGCTCACCGGCGAGGCCATTAACGTCGGCTACGAAGGAGCCCTTGCCGTGGCGCGTCACGATCACGCCTTCGTTTTCCAGGTCGAGGTAGGCGCGCTTTATAGTGATCACGCTGACGCTCAGGGCCGCGGCCAGAGCCCGAATTGACGGTAATTCCCGGCCCATGGGCCAGTCCCCCGCGACAATGCGGGCCCGGATCTGCTCCATGATTTGCAGATACATGGGGCGAGCGTCGGTCTGGGAGATGTTTATGCCGCTGTACATACTGTGTATACAGTGTATACTCAGTTCCGCGGATAAGGGAAGGGGTTGCAAGCCCCTTCATGAAATAATAGTTTTGCCGCCGGCCGGCAGGTAGTTAGAGACTGCCGTTCGTTTCGTCGCTGGAAACGCGGCAACCGCGTCCGTCCCTCCCGGCTTTAGGCGGCACCAAAAAAAAGCCGTGACGCGCCCGGTTGAAACGCGTCACGGCTCCTGTGCGGCGGTACTCCGCCTTCAGTTTCTCAATACTTCCAGCGCACCCCGAGCGCGAACGAGCGGCTGATCAGCGTGTTTCCAAAGTTGAACTGGTCGGGTCCACCGACGTCCGCGAATGCGTAGTAGGACTTCTGGATTTCCTCGGTGAGATTCACCGCGTCGAACGACACCGCGAGCTTTTCGGTGATGTCGTAATTCACCTGGAAGTCCAGGCTCTTTTCCGGCTGTCTCCAGATGCCGATCGGATTCGCGAACAGACGCGCCTCGTTGTTGGCGAGGAAATTGTCGCGCCACACGTACGAGAGGCGGGCGCCGACACCGTACTTGTCGTAGGCAAGGGTGACGTTATACGAGGTGTCGGAAACGCCGAAGAACGCCGAACGATCCTGGCCGATGACTGCGCCGGTGTCGTCGAAGCGTGGCACGTTCTGGTCGGACTTCATGTCCGTGTAACTGCCCTGAATTCCGAAACCGTTGAGGAAGCCCGGCAGATTGTCGGGGAAGTACAGGAAGCCGAGCTCGACACCATCCAGAACTCCGTCAGAGGCATTGACCGGGCGCACGACCTGGAACTGATCGACGTTGAGTCCCGTGCCCGGAATGGTCAGCAACTGCACGTACGGCACGACCAAGCCATCGATCTTGCGCTTGAAGTACGTGGCGTAGATGGCGCTGTCCTTGGCGAAGTACCACTCGACCGTGGCGTCGTAGTTCTTGCCCTTCGCGGATTCGAGCTCCGGGTTGCCGCCCGTGCCCGACCCGTATCCCACGCCGGTCAGATCCTCGATCAGCGTGAAGTTCGGATTGAGCTGGTCGAAGTTCGGGCGGCGCAACGTCTCGCCGTAGTTGAGGCGCAGCCGCAGGTCGTCCGTGATGTTGTAACGCAGCGTCGCCGATGGCATCAGGTCGCTGACCGAGCTTGCCGCGCTGGTTTCCGGCTGGCCCGGCGCAACGAGATCGTTGAACTCGATCGGCGTGCTGACCTTCACGTAGCGCAGGCCCGCCTCCGCGAACAGTTTGTCGCCGAACTGCATGTTGAGCTGTAGATAGGCAGAGGCCGTGCGTTCCTTCACGTCGTACGACCTTACCACCTCAGGACCGCCGGCCGGCTGCGCGTACAGCGCCCGCACCTCGTCGGCGTGATCGTGGATCCAGTATCCGTTGGCCACGAGCCAGCTGGTTGGCACGTCGGCGTTGCCGTCCATGAAGCCGCTGTTCGACCAGAGCATTCCTTCAGGCATCGCCGCGAGCGTCGCCGGCGCCGGCAGGAAGGGAGAGGCGGTCGTCACGGGCTGGCGATGCACCGCGCCGCGGTCGTCGTAACGCATACCAAAACTCAACTTCTTGAACATGGCCGCATCGCCGCCGAGTTCGTAATCGGCATCGATGGCGAGCGTCTGGGCTTTACCCAGATCCTTGCTCTTGTTCTGGAACAGCTGGCCCATGTTCCAGCGCGACGCGTCCAGCATCTCGGCGTCGTCGTTGAAGTGCCAGGAAGGCATGCCGCCGCCGGCATTGAAGTCGAGACTGATCGAAGCAGGCACGCGCTCGGTGCGCACGGCGATGAACTCGCTGTCGAATTGGCTGGTTTGCACGGACAAGTCCGCCTCGAGGGTGAGCCGGCCGCCGATTTCCCACTTGCCGTTCAATGCGTAGACGTAGGTGTCCGTGGATTGATCGGTGGAATCGCCGCTGTTGAAGCCGAAGGGTGCGCCAACCACGCGCGTCTTGATGAGGTTGCTGTCGGGGTACAGCGTGATCGTCGACGCCGGATCCGGGCCGAGGGTGCCCCACCAGTCGGCGAAGGTGAAGTGCAGGTTGTTGAACATCTCCTCGCGATAACCCTGGTAGAAGGCCTCGAAGGTGTACTCCGAACTGTCGTTGGGCGCCCATTGCAAAGCAATGTTGGCGGCCGGTCGCCTGCGATCCGCTTCGAAGTCGCTGGCGAACAATGCGTCGCGCGCAAGTAGATAGGGAAAGTTCGCGACGGCGGGCGAAGTGTCGAAGTCCAGCACCGAGCCCGGCTCGGACGGGAGGCCGCGGTCGAGGCCGGCCTGCCAGATCGGCGGATCTCCATTGAACACGCGCTGCAGCGGCGTGAATCCCGCCGGCAGCGGACCATCGGCGGTGACGAAGGGAACGAGGGCGCCCGCGGTCACGCTCTGGTCGCGGTAACGCGTGCGCCCGAAACTCACGTTGATGAGGGCGCCGAACTTTCCGTCGTCGCTATCCCAGGTATTCGCCGCCAGGAAGCTCGCGTTGGGGTCGAGTGAATCGCGCTGCTCCTGATCGACGGCGCGGGCGCTGAAGGACAGCTGCATGCCCGGCAGATCGAACGGCCGGCGAGTGCGCACATCGATCTGGCCGGCCAGGCCGGTTTCGATCTGGTCGGAGGAGCGCGTCTTGAATACGTCGATGCGGCTGATTAGGTTGGCGGGAATATCCTGCAATTGCACCGAGCGGCCCACGCCGGTGAAGAAGTTGCGGCCATTCCAGGTCGTGGTGATGTCGTTGAGACCACGGATCACGATGCCGTTCGCCTCACCGCCGGAGCGCTCGGTGACTTGCACGCCGGTGACGCGTTGCAGCGCTTCGATGACGTTGTTGTCGGGAAGCTTGCCGATGTCTTCGGCGACGATCGACTCGACGACCTGGGTCGCCTCCTTCTTGTTCTGGAGACCCTTGGAAAGGCTCTCGCGAACGCCGGTGACGATGACGGTCTCGACAGGCTCGGCGGGAGCGGATGCCTCCTGGGCGACCGCGGAGACCGAGATTGAAAGCGCCGCAACAGCGGACGCCGATGTAATCCGATTTAGTCCCGCCACGTGTGTTCCCCCTCTGACGGACGGCTTGGTCGGGCAAGCCTGTCCGCATATTTATTACTCGGACAAATGCTAGCGGCAGCGGGCGAGGCTTTGCAATGTCGGGCGTGTCATCACTCCATGATCAGAACTATATCCATGCTGTTCGCGAAAACAGCCCGCAAATACTCGGACATTCATGAAACTTGATCTGTAAAGGCCGTTTCAGCGGTGTGCGCGCGGATGGATTTCCGGGCTGGATATCAATGCGTTGCGTGCGAAAACCGTGTCCGCTGGACAATCGGCCAAAACCGCCGGACAGCGGCGAACTACCTTGTAGTCGCGCGGCACTGCGTGGAGAATTCCGCGCTGCCATGGCTGCCAGGAAAAAAACGAAGGAGACGGCTGGTGCCCACGACGCACCTCCTCAGGGTCGCAAGCCGTTGCGGCTGCACGGCACCATCGCGCGCGACATCGGCGTATTGATAGTGTCGGGCCGATACCGGCCTGGACATGTGCTCGACGGAGAGGTCGAGGCGAGCGAGCGGCGCAAGGTGTCGCGCACCGCCTATCGCGAGGCGATGCGCATACTGTCGGCCAAGGGGCTGGTGCACAGTCGTCCACGGGTTGGCACACGTGTGAGCGCGCTGGAAGAGTGGCATTTGCTCGATCCCGATGTCCTGTCGTGGGTATTTTCGGGTGAGCCCGCGCCCGAGGTGCTGCACGGTTTGTTCGAACTGCGAACCATCGTCGAGCCCGCCGCTGCGGCGCTCGCCGCCGTGCGGCGCAACCAGGCACATCTCGACATCATGCGGCGCGCGCTCGATGCGATGACCATGCACACGCTGCACGTCGAGGCCGGTCGCCTCGCCGACAAGGAATTTCACGCGGCGCTGCTCGGCGCGACCGCGAATCCGTTCATCGTCTCGCTGACGAATGGCGTTACCGCCGCGGTGAATGCGCTGACCGAATTCAAACAACGCATCGCGCCGCTCAAGCGGGATCCGGTGCCGGACCACTGGCGCGTCTACGACGCGATCGCGGCCAAGGACGCCGAGGGCGCACGCGCAGCGATGGCCGAACTCATCCGGCTCGCGATCATGGACACACCGATCAAGCAACGCCCCAAGCCCGCCACGAACATGCGGGCGCTGCGGGTCGCGTAGTCGGGACGCGTCCTGTCTTGCGGCGCCACTGGCCCGCCGCTAGCATCGCAATTGTCTGAGTAAACCACGGGCGCATACCGGCGCGCGTTCGAAAGGGGGAGCGATGATTCATCGTACGAAGGTGCGGGTCGCCTCGGCCGCGCTGCTGCTCGCGTTCGTCGCCATCGCAGGCTCAGCGTCCGCCGCGGCCCCCGTGCAGGTTTCGGTCAACGTGCGCGCCAACGAGCCCGGGCCCGTGATCAACCCGAATGTCTACGGCCAGTTCGCCGAGCATCTCGGCGCCGGCATCTACGAAGGCGTGTGGGTGGGCGAGAAATCGTCCATTGCCAATACCAACGGCTATCGCAATGACGTGATCAAGGCGCTGAAGGACCTGCACGTGCCGGTAGTTCGCTGGCCCGGTGGATGCTTCGCCGATGAATATCACTGGCGCGACGGCGTCGGTGAACGTTCCAAGCGCCCGGTGAAGGTGAACACACACTGGGGCGGTGTGGCCGAGACGAACGAATTCGGCACGCACGAATTCATGACCTTCGCGGAGATGATCGGCACGAAGGTGTACATCAGCGGCAACGTGGGCTCGGGCAGTCCGCAGGAGATGGCCGACTGGATGGAGTACATGACGTCGAACACCGTCTCGACGCTCGCGAACGAGCGTCGCAAGAACGGCCGCGAACAACCATGGGAAGTACAGTTCTTCGGCATCGGCAACGAGACCTGGGGCTGCGGCGGCAACATGACGCCTGAGTACTACGCGAACCTGTTTCGTCAGTACGCCACCTACGTGAAGGCGCCGCGCGGCCATCGGCCGAAGATCGTCGCCAGCGGCGGCAACGACGCCGGCACGGACTGGGTCTCCGTACTAACTACCAACGTGCACCGCGACATGGATGCGATCTCGCACCATTACTACACCACGCCCACGGGCGTGTGGGCGAAGAAGGGCAACTCCACCGGTTTTCCGGAACAGGAATGGATCTCGACGCTGCAGCACACGATGCTGATCGACGGGTACATCGCCAACAACGTGAAGATCCTCGATCAGAACGACAGCCAGGGAAAGGTCGCGTTGTACGTGGATGAGTGGGGCACCTGGTACGACCCCGAGCCTGGCCGCGAGCCGGGCTTTCTCTACCAGCAGAACACGTTGCGGGACGCGCTGGTCGCCGGGCTCAATTTCAACATCTTCCACCGACACGCGAAGCGCGTGCAGATGACCAACATCGCGCAGATGGTAAACGTGCTGCAGGCGATGATCCTGACCGACGGCGCGAAAATGGCGCTGACGCCTACCTACCACGTGTTCCAGATGTACATCCCGTTCCAGGGCGCGATTTTCCTGCCGACCGACGTGACCACTCCCGAGTACAAGCTCGGCAAGTACACGGTCGAGTCGGTGAACGTGTCTGCTGCGCGCGACACCGAAGGACACATCGTGCTCGCATTGGTGAACCTCGATCCGAATCGCGAGGCGGTGGTCTCGACTGCGGTGACCGATGCCGCGGTCAAATCCGCGGTGGGTCGTGTGCTCACGGCTAAGGCAATGGATGCGCGCAATACGGTCGATGCGCCCGAGGCCGTGAAACCGGCGCCCATCAGCGCAAAGAAGGACGGCGGGAAGTGGGTGCTGCGCCTGCCGCCGAAATCGGTGGCGGTGTTGCGCTTTCAGTAATTCGAGGCGCGGCGGCGCGGCGTGCCCGCTGCGACTGACAGCGACAGGGAGCAAGTCCCTACAGGGAAAAACCGGACCCTCGTCGAAGATTTGCCTGCCAGATCGATGGTATGCAAAGGAACTTCCGCGTGGAAAGCCAACCTTTCAGGATCCTGTTTCTTTCACAACGCAATTCAGCACGCAGCATGATGGCGGAGGCCATCGCGAATTCCATCGGCCGCGGACAACTCGAAGCGTTCAGTGCCGGAGTGCGACCTGCATCGAAGATCGACCCGCTTGCCGTCGAGCTGTTGAATCATGCCGGTCTTTCGCCACCCGAACATCCACCGCAACACGTGCGCGAATTCAGCGCGCCGGATTCTCCGCCGCTCGATTTTGTGTTCACCCTGAGCGACACCGCCGCGGGAGAAGCGCCGCCAATGTGGCCGGGTCATCCCATCACGGCGCACTGGCGCTGCACGGATCCTGAACAATTCGACGACGACGTCGAACGGCGCCAGGCGCTGATCCGCACCCGCAAGGAGCTGGAGCGCCGCCTGCGATTGTTCGCCAACCTGCCGGTGCGATCGCTGGACCGCATGAGCTTGCAATCTCATCTCGAGCAGCTGGGCCGGGGTCAGGACGCGTAGTTTGCCCGCGCGCGCGATACACTCGCCCGCATGCGCCGCCGCATGCCGTCAGCCCTTTTCATAATGCTCGCCGCGGCAATCGCCCAAGCCGAGATTCCCGCGCAGGATGCGCCGCTCGAAGAGGTCGTGGTCAACGGAGAGTTTCCGGGGCCCGGCATGTGGAAGGTGACACGCGCCGACGATGCGAGCGCACACACCTTGTGGATCATCGGCGATCCGCCGCCGCTGCCGAAGCGCATCGAGTGGAAGTCGAAAGACGTGGAGGCGGTGTTGAGCGGGGCGCAGGAAATCCTGCGTGACGCCTCCGTCACGATGAAGCCCGACGAGGAAATCGGCCTGTTCCGCGGTCTCATGTTGCTGCCGGCGGTGCTCAAGGCGCGCAAGAATCCCGAAGACGGCAGGCTGAAGGATCTGCTGCCTCCCGATCTGTACGCGCGCTGGCTGGTACAGAAGAAGCTCTACCTCGGGCGCGAGTCCGGGGTCGAGGAATGGCGGCCGATATTCGCGGCCCACAAACTACGCAAGGCGGCGTTCGATGAGCTCAAGCTGCGCGAGAGCGGCATGGTCTGGGACGTGGTCGGCAAGCTCGCCAGGCAGAAGAAGATCACGGTGACCACACCGACGCTGACCTTCACGTTCAAGCGCGACGACATCCGCGCCAAGATCAAGGAGTTCTCACGCGAATCCCTGGCGGACGTGGAGTGTTTCGCCACCACGCTCGAGCTGACCGAAGCTCTGTCCGATCGCGATACCGAAAATTTGCGCGCGCGCGCCTGGGCAACCGGGGACCTGCAAACACTGGCGGGGCTGCCGCCGCTGCCCAATCCATCGCTGCCCTGTGTGATGGCAGTGATGAGCTCGCAGGTGGCACGCGAGGTGATTCCGGGCGATATCCGCGAGCAACTCTACGTGCTGTGGATCGGCGCCGCAGAGCAGAGTCTCGCCGCTCATCAAACTACCTTCGCCATTGTGCCCTTGGCCAAGCTCACGCGCGACGATGGCTATCTTTCGCGGCTGGCCGCGAAGGGCTACCTGATCGAGGCGCCGCGCTAGCGGTGGCGGACGCTTGCGGATCGAACCGGTGGCGGCGCGGCCGACCTGCGGCCGGCCGTGGGCCCAGATCCGGGGCTGGCGACCGTGAAGCTGCTGCCCTGGGGAGGAGCACCGGCCGGCACATGCTGCACTCGCTCAATGCAATGGTTCGCGCTGTGCGTGACCGCCACGGACCTCACCGATTCCGACATCGGAATTTCCACTGCCTTGCAATCCGCGGGCGACGAAACCTAATACACGCGACTCTTTCAGTCGTGATCGGGCGAGCGCTGCGCTAGACTACCGGCACTTCGCCGACGGAACCCCCAACCCCCGTCGAGCCCAAAACAAAATGCCTTCAAGAGTCCAGCTGATCGTAGCGGCTGTCGCCGCCATATTTGTCTCCGCCTGCTCCAACAAGGGCCAAGCACCGGGTGAAATGCCGCCGCCCGAGGTCGGCGTCGTCGTGGTGCACGCGCAGCCAGTCCCGCTGGTGCGCGAGGCTTCTGGCCGACTCGCACCCGTGCGCGCCTCGGACGTGCGGGCCCGTGTCCCGGGGGTGCTGCAGAAGCGCCTATATAAGGAGGGGAGCATGGTCAAGGAGGGTCAGCCCCTGGTGCTGATCGACCCAGCTCCCTATCGCGCCCAGCTTGCCGCCGCGCAGGCGGACCAGGAACAGGCAGACGCCGCGGCCACGAATGCGCGCGTCACCGCGCAGCGCAACCGCGAGCTGACGAAGCAGAACCTCGTCTCCCGCATGCAGCTCGACGACTCGGAAGCGCTCGAGCGGTCCACCGCCGCGCAGGTATCGGCCGCGCGTGCGCGCGCCCAGACCGCGCGCATCAATCTCGGCTACGCCACGATCACGGCCCCGATCTCGGGACGCGCCACACAGTTGCGCGTGCTCGAAGGCGCACTGGTGGGGCAGGGTGAAGCAACTTTGCTCACGACCGTCGAGCAGATGGACAACATGTACGTGTACTTCGACCAGCCGGCGACAGATTTTGAACGCCTGCAACGCGCGCAGGCCTCCGGCGCCGTGACCCTGTCAGCCGGCAATCTCGCGGAGGTGCGCCTCGTGCGCCCCGATGGGTCGCTCTACGACGAAAAAGGCACGCTCGATTTCTCCGACTACAGCGTGAATCCGACCACGGGATCGGTCGCGTTCCGTGGGCGCGTCGCCAATCCGAACCACACGCTGCTCGCCGGCATGTATGTCAGCGTGCGCCTGACGGCCGGCACGCTCAACAAGGGCTTCCGCGTGCCGCAACTGGCGGTGCAGCGCGATGGACAGGGTCCGTTCGTGCTGGTCGTGGGCGCCGACGGCAAGGTTGCGCAGAAGCGCGTCGAAACCGTCGCGACTGTCGAGAACGACTGGGTCGTCTCGAGCGGTCTCGCGGACGGCGACCAGGTTATCGTCTCGGGCCTGCAGAAAGTGCAGCCGGGCGGGCCCGCCAAGGCGGCCGTGGTTCCGGCGCCCGGCACGAAACCCGCCGGCGCTCCCGCCCCTGCGAGCGACGCGCCGCCGGCCGCGGCCGCTGCCACACAGGGTAGTTAGCAATGGCGCAGTTCTTCATCGACCGCCCGGTCTTCGCCTGGGTGATCGCGGTCCTCATCACTCTGGGCGGTGTGCTCGCCATCCGTGAGCTGCCGGCCGAGGCCTATCCCGACGTCGCGCCGCCGCAGGTGCAGATCAGCGCCACGTATCCGGGCGCGAATGCCGACACGGTGGAACGCACGGTCGTGCAGGTCATCGAGCAGCAGCTCACCGGCATCGACAATCTGATGTACTTCTCGGCGTCGTCGTCCAACGGCGCGGGCAACATCACGCTGGTGTTCGAGACCGGCACGGACCCGGACACGGCGGCGGTGCAGACGCAGAACCGCGTAGCGCTCGCCGAGCCACGCCTGCCGCGCGACGTCGTGCTGCAGGGTCTGCGCGTCGCGAAGGTGAACTCCGGCTTCCTCATGGCGGTGAGCCTGCGTTCCAAGGACAACACCGTTCCGTCGGACGCGCTCAACAACATCGTTGCCGCGCAGGTGATCGATTCGATCTCGCGCATTCCCGGCGTCGGCCAGACGGAACAGTTCGGCGCCGAGTACTCCATGCGCATCTGGCTCAATCCGGACAAGATGCGCAGCTTCAAGGTGAGCGCCGCGGACGTCGCGGACAAGATCCGCGGCCAGAACGTGCAGTTCGCCACGGGTGCGCTCGGCGAGCAGCCGTCCGTGCCGGGGCAGCAGGTCGTCGCGCCGGTGTCGGCCGAGGGACAATTCAGCAGCATCGAAGAGTTCGAGAACGTCATCCTGCGCACGGATGCCAACGGTACGAGCGTGCGTCTCAAGGACGTCGCGCGCGTGCAGCTCGGCATGTCGACGTACTCGTTCGACGTGCGCCTCGATGACCAGCCGGTGGCCGGCTTCGGCGTGTTGCTCTCGCCCGGCGCCAACGCGCTCGACGTGGCGAAGGGGGTCGAGGCGCGCATGAACGAACTCGCGCGCTCGTTTCCGCCAGGCGTCGAGTGGTTCCTGCCGTTCGACGCCACCATCTTCATCGACTCGGCCATCCACGAAGTCATCGTCACGCTGTGCATCGCGATCGTGCTGGTGTTCATCGTGATGCTCGTGTTCCTGCAGAGCTTCCGCGCCACGCTGATCCCGACGCTGGTCGTGCCCGTGGCCTTGATGGGCGCGTTCATCGGTATGGCGCTGTTCGGTTTCTCGATCAACCAGCTCACCTTGTTCGGCATGGTGCTGGCCATCGGCATCGTGGTCGACGACGCCATCGTCGTCATCGAGTCCGTCGAACGCATCATGCGCGAGGACCATCTGCCGGCGAAGGAAGCCACGCGCAAGGCGATGACGCAGATCACGAGCCCGATCATCGCGATCTCCGTGGTGCTCGCCGCGGTGTTCATCCCGAGCGCGCTGCAGTCGGGCTCGGTCGGCATGATCTACCAGCAGTTCGCGATGACCATCGCGATCTCGATGGGCTTCTCGGCGTTCCTGGCGTTGTCGCTGACACCGGCGCTGTGCGCGACAATGCTGCGGCCCGAACACCTGAAAGAGAACACGGTGTTCCGCCTGTTCAATCGCGGCTACGAAAAGACGCAGGGTTCCTATCTGCGTTCTGTGAAGTTCGGCCTGCGCCATCAGCGCTTCTGGCTGGCGGGGTTCGTGGTGTTGCTGATCGGCGGCTTTTTCATCCTGTTCTGGAGGTTGCCCGGCAGCTTCGTGCCGGAAGAGGATCAGAGCTTCGCGATCGGCATGGTGATGATGCCGCCCGGTTCGAGCCAGCCGCGCACGCGCGAGTTCATGCGTGACGTCAGCGCCAAGCTCAAACAGAACCCGGCGGTGCACTCGGTGTTCGAGGTCACGGGCTTCAGCTTCATCGGCAGTGGCGAAAGCGTTGGCATGTTCTTCATCAAGCTGAAGGATTACGGCGACCGCAAGTTGAGCGCTACGGATTTCATCGCGTGGGCGAACGGCATGGCGTTCATGCAGACCCGCGATGGCATGGCGTTCTTCGCGAACTTCCCGACCGTTGCCGGCCTCGGCGCCTTCGGCGGCTTCGATTTCTGGCTCGAGGACCGGGCCGCGGCCGGTCGCCCGGCGTTGTATGGGGCCATGGGAGCGCTCCTCGGCAAGGCGACGACCAAGAATCCGAACATCGGCAGCATGCAGCCGAACGAATTGCCGCCCGCGCCCCAGCTCAAACTCTCGGTGGACCGCACGCAGGCCGAATCGATGGGTCTGTCGATCTCGGACGTCTACACCGGTCTGCAGCTCATGCTGGCGCCGGTGTACGTCAACGACTTCATGTTCGAAGGCCGGGTGTTGCGCGTCACGATGCAGGCGGACGCCGAATTCCGGCGCAGCGAAGAATCGTTCAGCCGCTTCTATCTGCCGGCCGGGACGGATTCCACCACCAACCGGTTTTCATTCGCGGGCGACACCGCCACCGATGGCATGGTCCCGTTGTCGTCCGTGGTGCGTTCGCAGTGGACCATCGCGCCTCCGGCGCAGGCGCGCTTCAACGGCTTTCCGGCCGTGAATCTCAACGGCAGTCCGGGACCTGGCAAGAGCTCCGGTCAAGCCATGAACGAAGTCGAGCGCATCGTGCGAGAGGATTTGCCGCCGGGCTTCAGCTTCGACTGGGCGGGGCAATCGTTCCAGGAGCGGCTCTCGGGAGCAGAGGCACCGATGCTGTTCGCGTTGTCGATCTTCGTCGTGTTCCTGTGCCTCGCGGCGCTCTATGAAAGCTGGGCGACGCCGATCGCGGTGCTGCTCGTGGTGCCCGTCGGCATCATCGGCTCGGCGCTGGCGGCCTTTCTCACCGGCAAGCCCAACGATGTGTTCTTCAAGGTCGGATTGATCACCATCATCGGCCTGTCTGCGAAGAACGCGATCCTGATCGTCGAGTTCGCGCTCGAGGAACAGAAGCGCGGCAAGCCGCTCTACGAGGCTGTGATCGAAGCCGCGCGTCTGCGACTTCGGCCGATCCTCATGACCTCGTTCGCATTCATCCTCGGCGTGCTGCCGCTGGTGTTCGCCACCGGCGCCGGTGCGAATGCGCGCCGTGCGCTCGGCACCGGCGTCGCGGGCGGCATGCTGAGCGCCGCAGTCCTGGGCGTCCTGCTCGCGCCCATCTTCTATGTTGCGATACGCCGGATGGTCGGCGACAAGCTGACGATCGAGGGCCGAACCTGATTCGAAGGGCAGGTCGCCCTGGAAGAGCAAAAACAGGGCAACGATTTGTACGATTCTGTCGTCGCGGCGGCGAGGTCATGCTTTCGGCCTGTTTCAATGACGTCATCCGCCCTCATACTGGGGCTAGTCTCGTACGTGCAGATCCTGAATGGCAGATGAACGCTGCAATGAATGTTGATTAACGTTTCTTGAGGAACCAGGAGGGCCGGGAACTCCACTCACGACATGAGAGTCGTATTTCGCAAGAGGTGGTTATGAAGATTTCACTGGTCGCAACTATATTAGCCGCGACGTCGCTGGCCGGCTGCGCCGCCACGCTCGCCAAACTCAACGCGCCGAAGCTCGACTACACCGAGTACGCGGGCGAGCCGGTCAAATCCTTCTATCTGGGCAACTACGACGGATGGTCCGCCGTGTCGAAGGATCAACTCGTCGTCTGGTCGGGCGTCAACAAGGCCTATCTACTCACGGTCACCGGGTACTGCCCCGATCTGCAATTTGCCAATACCATCGCCGTGACCTCCACCGGGAACACGGTCGACAAGTTCGAAAAGGTGATCGTTGGTCGCGACCGGTGCTTCATCAAGGAGATCCGCCCGATCGACACCAAGCAGATGAAGGAAGACCGCAAGCTGCTGAACGAGCAGCTCAAGAAAGAGAATTCCTGATCTACTAGTTCGTTTTCAGGCGCGCTCGAGCAGCGGTATCAGCATCATGATCAGCCCAACCCAGCTGACCACCCAGGCCAGGGTGCGCAGCGCGTTGACACCCGACAAATACAGCGGCACGTAGATCACGCGGGCGATCAGGAAGATCAGTGCGCCGGTGGTAGCCATCGCCGCCGCGGTGCCGGCGATTAAGTTCATCAGTGCGAGTCCGAGAAAGACCGGCATCGCTTCCTGGATGTTGGCGAGCGCACGCGCGGCGCGCAGTCCGACCGGGGTCAGCGGTCTCATGTGGTCGCGGTTGCCGAGAATTTCGGCCAGTTTTCCGGGTTGGCCGGGCGCCACCGGGTCGCGGAAACGGCCGGGCAGGAGCGTCTGGATGACGAACAGCGCGAGCACGAGCAGTACGGCTAGGATCATGTGGACGCTCCGGTGTGAGACATAGTTTGGCGACAAGATCGGTTTACTGCCGATAGCGTCGCAGAAAACCACCTGCCCGTCTCGGATCGCCCGGCGCGGATTGCCCGGCTGCCCGTAGAATCGCCGGCCATGAGTCTGCGTGCCGTCCTTTCCATCAGCGCCTGCGCTCTGTTAGCCGTGTCCGCCGGTTGCAGCCCGCGCAGCGAAGACGCGGCGCCGCCACACCCGGACTGGATCATCAAGTCGCACGTGGCCTTCTACGAAGCGGATGCCAAAACGCCGCGTTCCGCACCCAGTGAACCGCTGCGCCTGTGGGTGCCTTATGTCGTCGGTGACATCTATGGCGCGCCGAACGCCGGCGAACTGGCACCGGTGGTGCTGCAGCCCGACCTGTCTTTCACCATCGATCTCAACGTGCGCTACCTGCGTCTCGCGGAGGCATTGGTTCCCACCGAGTTTTCGCAGAAGTGGATGAGCATCGAGCCTGCATCCGCACGTATCGCGCGAGTCTCACCATTCGTGCTGCCGCAAGAGGGCATTACACCGCTCGGCACGAGCGAGTGGTTAGACACCGACACCCGCACCCGGCTGTTGTTGATCTACCTCGACCGCCCGGCGCGCATTCGCGGCGAGATCGTGCACGAGGGCCGCAACCTGCGTTTTGACATCAACACCGAGGAAGCCGGGTACGTGTGGGTGTCCCAGCCGCAGGGCAGTGGGGTCTACCGCGCCGTGTCGCAACCGGCGCACCTTAAGCTCGCCGTAATGCCCAACCTCTGATCGAAGTGGTATTTTCCGCCCCGCGGACCCTTCCTTACACGAGAGCGCGAACCATGCAACGAACCTTATTCGTGGCAATCACCAGTATTGCTGCGTCAACTGCCTTTCTTGCCGGATGCGCAAAGAAAGAGGCCCCACCTCCGCCGCCGCCGGCTGCTGAAGCAGCGAAGCCCGAGCCGCCAAAGACCATCGACCCGTCCAGATTTCTGACCCAGCCGCTGCTGGCCGAGATCTTCACGGCCGATCCGTCCGCCCATGTCTTCGAGGGGAAGATCTGGATTTACGGCTCGCACGACATCGACGCGGGCGTTCCGCAGGACGACCTCGGCAGCCACTTCGCGATGCGCGACTACCGGCCGATCGAGCTCGACGGCATCGGTGGCGCCGTGAAGGTGCACGACGTGGCGCTCGACCTCGCTGACGTTCCGTGGGCCGGGCGCCAGATGTGGGCACCGGATGCGGCCGAGAAGGGTGGCAAGTACTTCCTGTATTTCCCGGTGAAGGACAAGCAGGACGTGTTCAAGATCGGTGTCGCCGTGGGCGACAACCCCGCCGGTCCCTTCAAGGCGCAGCCGGAAGCCATCAAGAACAGCTTCAGCATGGATCCGGCCGTGTTCAAGGACACCGACGGCAAGTACTACATGTACTTCGGCGGTCTGTGGGGCGGCCAGCTGCAGAAGTGGAAGACGGGCGCGTACACGCCTGACGACGACACGCAGCCGGCGGATGACGCGCCCGCGCTGTTCCCGAAGATCGCGCGTATGGAAAAATCCATGCTCGAGTTCGCCGAGAAGCCGCGTGACGTGAAGATCCTCGATGAGAACGGCAAGCCGTTGCTGTCGAAGGATCACGACCGCCGCTTCTTCGAGGCGTCGTGGGTGCACAAGTACAAGGGGAACTACTACTTCTCGTACTCGACCGGCGACACGCACTACATCGCATATGGAATGGGCAAGTCACCGTATGGACCGTTCACCTACAAGGGCCGGATTCTCGAGCCCGTGCTGGGATGGACTAACCACCACTCGATCGTCGAAGTGGGTGGCAAATGGTACATCTTCTATCACGACAGCCAGGTCTCGAACGGCGACACGCATCTGCGCAACATCAAGCAGCCGGTCGAGCTTCACTACAACGACGACGGCACGATCCAGACCATCGATCCGTTCCAGGAAGATCCGCCGGCAGCGCCCGCTGCCGACGCGGCACCTGCCGCGGCTCCGCCACCTGCCAGTTGAGCGAACGGGGACTGCCCCCAAACGGGACTGTCCCCTCTTCCAGCGCCATTTTCCGCACAGAATGCGCTTATCATCCGCCACGCCATGAACGTCGCCGCCGAATCCCCACCCGAATCTCCCTCGCTCACCCGCCGGCGACGCACGTTTCTCGCCCCTTTGTGGTTGTTAGCCATGGGCGCCGTACTGGCGCTCGCGCTGGCCGCCGGCTACTGGAACTCCGCCACGACCACCACGGTCGTGGTCGTGCGTCACGCCGAGAAAGAACTCAGCGCCATCACCGATGCGCCGCTGTCACCCGAAGGTGAAAAGCGCGCGACGCGGCTGGCGCAGATGTTCGGCGACAGCGAGATGTTCGGCCGCGTGCAGAAGATCTACGTCACCAATACGCGCCGCACGCAGCAGACCGCCGCAGCGCTCGAGCAGCGGCTGAACCTTCCGGGCGAAGTCGTGGAATCCAAGACCGACTCGTCCGACCTCGCACGCCGTGTCCTGCGGGAGAATCGCGGCGGCGTGGCACTCGTGATCGGTCACAGCAACACGGTCCCCGAGATCGTCGCGGCGCTCGCGCACGCTGGAAAAGTGCCACCCATCGGCGAAGAGGAATTCGACACGCTATATGTCGTCACCGTGCCGACCATCGGCAAGGCGTCGGTACTGCGGATGAAGTATTGATCGGGGACAGATTTATTTAATGACGATACGGCTCCTCGTCATTAAATAAATCTGTCCCTTCAGACCGGCGTCGCGCGGATCTCGATGGACTTGCGGATGAATTCTTCGTGTTCGGCGATCGAGAAATGCGCCTTCACCCGTCCCTGGATGACGCGGTTCTGATCCACCAGATACGTCACCCGCTGCACCCAGAAGCCCAGCGGGCCGTTCACCCCGAACATCTTGATGACTTCCTTCGTCTCATCCGACAGCAGGGTGAAGGGCAGGCTGTGCTTGTCGCGAAAGCGCTTGTGGCTCTCCGGGCTCTGCGGGCTGATGCCGGCGACTGTCAGGCCGGCGCGGCTGATTTCCCGGTGGATGTCGCGGATCGAGCAGACCTCGCGCGTGCAACCGGGTGTGAAGTCCGCCGGGTAGAAAAACAGGATGGCCGGGCCGTCCTTGAGCATGCTGGTGAGCGAAATGTCGTGACCGTCCTGGTCGGGAAGGGTGAACTCCGGAGCCTTGTCGCCGCTGTCAAGCATGTACCGGATATTAAGAGTGTTTCCCTTGCCGAGGCCAGCCCCGATGCTAGAATCCCGCGCCTTCCGGACCCGTGGGGTTCGCAGGCAGGTTCACGTGTGGGGCGGTAGCTCAGTTGGGAGAGCGTCGCGTTCGCAATGCGAAGGTCGAGGGTTCGATCCCCTTCCGCTCCACCATCCTTGTCAGGGGTTCGCGCCCCACGTTCAATCGAGGTCGAGGCGGGAAGGGTTGCGACTCTTCGATCCGCTGCGTGCGCCTCGAACCCATCCGTGAGTTGATTCGCGGCTCCGTTTAAACTCCCCGCCGTCGCCCCCGTAGCTCAGTGGATAGAGCGACCGCCTCCTAAGCGGTAGGTCGTCGGTTCAACTCCGGCCGGGGGCGCCAATCTTTCCTGTTAGCCCCGCAAACAAAAGGGCGCCGAACTTTCATTCGGCGCCCTCCGGTTATTACCGGATGATCTACGAACCTACCAGCCGATGTCCTGGAACAGCTGCAAGGTGAGGTCGAAAGGCACCGTCACTTCATGCGTCAGGTCGGCGTTGATCGCCGGCTCCATCAGCAAGTTGCGCGAGGCCGATATGTCGTAATGCGACACCGATGATCCTCCCTGGAAGGGATTCGGCGCGTACATCCTCACGCGACCCAGGGCATCCGTGCCCGCGAGCACCAGCGGGTTTCTGCCCATTGCACCGATGACGCCCGACTTCGCACGCGAGCGCTTGACGAGCGCCGCACGCAGTTTGGTGGCATCGGCCAGCGTGACGCTGACAGTCGGAATCGTGATCGTCGGGTCCGCGCCACCGAGGCCCGGCGGCGCGGCGCCCGCCACGTTGTCCGCGATGATCACGCCCAAAGCGCCTGCGAGTTGAGCATTCTTCACCTTGACCGCGAAGCCGCACACACCGCGACTGATGAGTGCGACGTTGCCGGTTACGGCCAGCTTGTCCGCAGCGCTGAACGCGAGGCATCCTTCGCCGTTTACTCCGCCATTGCTGATGGGCATGACGTCCCCGGAAGCAGCGGTGTTGGTCAGCAACGGTCCGAACGACGCCAATCCGACGTCGTAGGTGCCCGCGCTAGCGCCCGCAGCCGGACCGCTCACGACCAGTCGTGGAACCCCCAGCAGGACCTGCGGTGCCGCAGCGGTGACGTTCGCGCCGGTCCACACGAGGTTGTTCGTGTTGATGGCGGACGCAACGCGCTGTGCGTTGCTCATCTGAGTCCAGTTCAGGCCGCTCGTGTTGTCATACAGGAAGTGATCCCAGACCGAAGGAATGCCCTGGATCTGCGCTCCGCTCGAGCCGTTTGTAAACGTCTGGAATCCCAGGCCGTGGCCCATTTCATGCGTGAGTACCGTGACGAAATCCACGGCGAGACCGTGATTGTTGTCGAGGCCGAGATAGAACGGAGTGCCCGTCAGGCAGCCCGGGTTCCCCAGATTCACGTTGAAGTTGGCGCTGATATCGACTGTGCCCGTCGTGTTATCGAACGGATCGAGATCTTCGCCCGCCAACTTGTCAGCGAGCGCGCCGGAGTACCATGTATCGGCGAGCGGTGCGTTCGGGAAGTCGGAGAAGATCGTGGTCGCACCGGCCGATCCCAGCACTGCACCGGTCGCGGTGCAGGTGAGCGCGCTGAACTGCGCAATGATGCGGACCTCGACATTGCTGGTAAGTGTGGCGCCCCATTTCTGAGCTGCGAAAACGAAGGCGTTGATGCGCTGTTGGCCCAGGGTAGTGCCGGGGTTGCCACCGACAGGCGCGACGGGAGTCGCATCGTTGAAGCCGACGCCGGCACCGTTGATATTGAAGATGCGGAGCGTCACCGCCGCATTGGCGGACGAAGCCGCCATGAGTCCCACTGCCAGGGTCGCCGTGGAAGCGAGCAGCCGCAGTTTGCTGAGGTTCTTATTTTTCATTGCTGTCGACTCCTGCCTTGGCGGCCGCGGCGCGCAGCGCCGCCGCTGCGTTCGGCTGCTGCTCCACGCATTCCGCTTTGACCTTGCCATCGGGCCCGATCGTTGCGACGGCGTACGAGAGATATGACTCGTCGAGCACCAACTTCTTGGCTCCGTTCGCGAGTTTCACGGCCACCGGCCCCGATGAGGCGGCGGCGAAACCTGCGCTGCGCTTCGCAGCCGATGGGGCGGCGACGCGCGCTTGCGAAGCGGCCGCTTCTTCCAGTTCGGCTTGCGTGGCAGGCCGCAGTTGGCGGGTTTCCGGATCGACGTATGCGCGCATGCCTGCGTTCGATGGCGTCGAGCTGGCGTTGAACCGCGCGATCTGAGCCGGCGTCGCGTTCACGAACTCGACGTTGGCGACTTTGACGGCGTCGGTGACTGGCTGCGGCGCAGCCTTTTCACCGGACGCAAATGCGATTGAAGCGAGTGCGATGGCCCCGGCTGCACCGGCAACCGTCGCAAGTCGCGTTATGTGAATTTTTCTCATCGAGATTCTCCCTTGAATCCGTTGAAAACGAATGAGGTGCGGTCGCGGCCGGGAAATCCGGCCGCGTCCAAAAATATTCAGATCTGTTCGCGACGGCGCCGCGTGGCGACAACCATCATGAATAACGCCACACCGAACAGCGCGATCGTTCCCGGTTCCGGCACGTTCGCCACGTCACCTTTGACGCTGAACGAGTCGATGCCGATGTAGTCACCGACAGACGTGGTATCCGGCACGAAGTAGCGGAACGCCAGGCGGAGGTCGCCGTAGCCACTCGAGGAAAAACCCACGGTCGTCCAATCGATGGGATAGTCACTGCTCAGGATCGTGCCGAGGCTCGTGAAATCCGCGAGGTTCGAGCTGCCATAGCTGAACAGCACCTCGAGGTTGTCGCCGAAGTCCAAATCGGCAGTGCGCGTCGAGAAGCTGACCACGCTGCCTTCGACCACCGAGAAAACCGGCGTGATGAGCCAGTTGTTGATCGAGCCGCCAATGGGCGCGCCCAGGAAGTTGGCCGCGATGTACGAATCGGCCGAGCCGGACTCAGCAGCAAAGATGCCGCTGTTGCCCTGGAACCAGCCGGGGTTCTCGCCGCCGGGGGTGCTGTTGTCGCTGAACACCCAGCCAGCGCCAGCGAGCGAGGTGATGTCTTCAAATCCTTCGCTGTAGTTGATAGGGCCCGCAGTCGCCGCGCTGGCCGCGGCAATCAATGCTGCGCTCAATAGAAATTTCCGAAACATTGTTAGGTCTCCCTGAGCATTAAAGTTTTTACTATGGCGCGTTCGTCATTCGTTGCGCCGCTCGATTCACTCGCTTTGGCCGATTCTAGTCCTGACTGTGCGTGATTCGAAAGCGAGAATTTTCGAGCTGTAAAATTTCTCGACGATGCATCTAGCAACTCGAGAGATGAAATCTTCTCGGAAGCGGACGCAAAAGTTCGCCGGCTGTAAACATTCTCGACACGTGCGAGTGCGCGCGAAGCAAAGTGGCGATTCATTCTGTAGGTGTTTGCCGTAGTGAGACGATGCAAGCGCATTCGGCGCAACGAGGTGCGCACCGAAATCGCGGTGGCGATGCGTTCCCCATAGCACCACGGCGCTCTTTGAAGTGCTCGCGGAACAGGAATACCCTTCGACCGCGCCCGCGATTCATCGCGGAGATATCAAAGAGTTATTGCGCGTTGGCAGGGGGATTCGAATGCATTCACGGACGACACGACGGGAATTCGTGCTCACGAGTGCCGCCACCGCGGCGACGCTCGCGGCTTGGCGCGAAAGCAGCGCCAGCATCAGCGTCGATGACGCGTGGGCACGCGCCGCCGACATCGCGCGCAAGGTGAGTGCGCCGACATTCCCGGCGCGCGTATTCGACATAACGGGGTTCGGCGCGCGAGCCGACGGCGCCACGTTGAACACGGATTCGATCGCGAAGGCGATCGAAGCGTGCGCGAAAGAGGGTGGCGGACGCGTGCTCGTTCCCGCCGGAACGTTCTTCACCGGCGCGATTCATCTCAAGAGCGGTGTTGAACTGCACGTGAGCGAAGGTGCCACGCTGTTGTTCGACACCAATCCCAAGAGCTATCCCATCGTGTTCACGCGTTGGGAGGGCATGGAGCTCATGAACTATTCGCCGCTCATCTACGCGCGGAAACAGAAGAACATCGCGATCACGGGCAAGGGCACGCTCGACGCGCAGGGCAGCGAGAAAAACTGGTGGGCGTGGAAGGGGCCGTGGGGTGGTACGACCGAGTACGGCTGGAAGCCGGGCATGCCCGATCAACGTCCGGCGCGCAAGAAGTTGTTCGACATGGCCGAAGCCAATGTGCCCGTGGAACAGCGAGTGTTCGGTGACGGCTCGCTGCTGCGTCCGCCATTCATCCAGCCGTATGACTGCGACAACGTGCTGATCGAAGGAGTGACGCTACGCAACTCGCCGTTCTGGAATATCCATCCCGTGCTCTGCCGCAACATCACGCTGCGCGGCGTCAGCGTGTATGGCCACGGCCCTAACAACGATGGCTGCGATCCCGAATCCGTGGATCACATGCTCATCGAAGATTGCTCGTTCGACACCGGCGACGATTGCATCGCCGTGAACTCCGGCCGCAACGCAGACGGACGCCGTCTCGCGACGCCGTCGCAGAACATCCTGATCCGCAACTGCCGCATGAAGGAAGGTCACGGCGGCGTGGTCGTGGGCAGTCAGATCTCGGGCGGCGCGCGCTGGGTGTTCGCCGAGAACTGCCAGATGGACAGCCCGGATCTCTGGTACGCGATCCGGTTCAAGAACAATGCGCTGCGCGGTGGCTTGCTCGAGAACTTCTATTACCGCGATCTGAATGTGGGCCGGGTGGGCCGTGCGGCGATCACCTGTGACTTCAATTATGAAGAGGGCGCGAACGGGCCGTTCATCCCGCAGCTGCGCAATGTGGTGGTAGAGCGACTGAAAGTGAAGAACGCGGTGCGCGTGCTCGATTCGCAGGGATTGCCGCAGGCGCCGGTGAATGACATCACGCTGAAGGATTGCGAGTTCAACGGCGTGACGCAGCGTTCCATCGTGAAGTACACGAAGGTAGTGAAGCTCGAGAGGGTGCGGGTGAACGAAAAGCTGGTGCAGGAGCTCTAACCTAGCCTGGTGAGCCCTATCCGCAAAGCAGTTCTGGCCGTAGCCGTGATTGCGTCGATCGCGATCCCGCTGAGCGCGAGCGAAACTGCACGCGATATCGCCGACTACGGCCTCATGCGATTGCGCGGTCAATACACGGTGCAGGACCGGCTGACAGAATACGCTGCGGACGTCGAATCGCGGCTGCGCGGCAAATTGAGCGGTGCCGGGCTTTCCTATCCACCAGCGGAACTCGCCTATGTCGCTTTCAAAGATATCCGTCGCCTGCAGGTGTACGGGCGCAACGATTCGCGCGAGTCCTGGCGCTTCGTAAGGGAGTATCGCGTGCAGGGCGCAAGCGGCACGCTCGGCCCGAAGATCGGCGACGGCGACCGCCAGGTGCCGGAAGGTGTCTATCGCGTTGAAGCCCTCAACCCGAACAGCCGCTTTCACCTGTCATTGCGGCTCAACTATCCGAATGACTTCGACCGCGCGGCGGCGGAACTCGACGGCCGCAGCAACCTCGGCGGCGACATCATGATTCACGGCGCACGCGCTTCGATCGGCTGCCTGGCCATGGGAAACGAGGCGGCGGAGGACCTCTTCGTGCTCGCGGCTTTGGCCGGCCCCGAACACGTCCGCGTGGTCATTTCACCCACAGACTTTCGCGACCCGACGTCACGAGTGCCGAACATCCTTTCGGTCCGGGTGCGCGAGCTGTACCTGTCGTTGCGCGTCGAGCTGCTGCAATTCCCGAATGCGCCACCCGCGGGCCGGTAGATCGCTGGACTTCGAGCGTGGCCGTCTATTCGCCGTGCGGGATCTGACGCCCATTCACATAGCACGCCGCGATGGCTCGTTCGTCCGCCATCGTCATCTGCACGAACAGCGCCTCTTCAAATGACTCGCAGCGCTGCATTCTGAATTCGATCAGCGGCGTGGACTTCATATTCAGCACGATCAAATCGGCTTCCATCCCCAATTCAAGGCTGCCGATCTTGTCTTCCAGGTACAGCGCCTGCGCCGCACTGCGCGTTGCCAGGTAAAACGCCAGCGGCGCGGACAAACTACCGCCTCCGAGCTGCGCCACTTGGTATGCGGCTCCCATCGTGCGCAGCATCGACAACGTCGTTCCAGCGCCCACATCCGTCGCGAGACCGACGCGCACCGGCCGATCCTTCTGTTTCGCCTTCGACAGATCGAACAATCCGCTGCCGAGAAACATATTGGAGGTGGGGCAGTGCGCGATCGCCGTGCCGCTCTCGTGCATGCGTGCCAACTCCGAGTCCGTCAGCCAGATTCCATGGCCATAAATGGCCCGCGGGCCTAACTGCCCGTAATGGTCGTAGATATCGAGATAGCCCGCGCGCTCGGGGTAGATCGAACGCGCATAGGCCACCTCGTCCCGATTCTCCGATACATGCGACTGCAGGTAAGTGCCGGGATGTTCCTTCCACAATGCACCCGCCAACTCCATCTGTTCGGGCGTCGACGTGGGCGCGAAGCGCGGCGTAATCGCATACGACGCGCGCCCCTTGCCATGCCAGCGCTCGATCAGCGCTTTCGATTGGTCGTACCCACGCTGGGCGGTGTCACGCAGTGCTTCGGGAGCATTGCGATCCATCAGGCACTTGCCGGCGATCGTACGCATGCCACGTTCCGCCGCCGCCTCGAAAAATGTATCCACCGAGTGCGCATGCACGGTGCAGAAGCTCGCAACCGTGGTCGTGCCATTGCGCAGGCACTCATCCAGAAATACATTCGCGACGGCGCGCGCATGCGCGACATCCGCAAACTGTTGTTCGGCAACGAACGTGTACTTCTCTAACCAGTCGAGCAGCTGCTCGCCGTAAGCGCCGATGATCTGGGTCTGCGGGTAGTGCACATGGCAATCGATGAATCCGGGCAGGATCAGGGCGTCCCGGCCGTACTCATATATATGTGTCCCCGCGGGCAGGAGCGATTTGACCGTGCTTGCGGGGCCGAAATGGTTGATCTTGCCGCCGGCCATGGCAACGATCGCGTCGCCTTCGAAGCGCATCGTTGCTGCAACGCCCTCGACAAAGGGATCGCCAGTGAACGTCAGCGCCGGACCGCGAATGGCGGTCGGCGCGACCGGCGCGAGCGCCTCAGGCATTGCTCACGGATTCGTTGGGCCCACCGGCGCGCGGTGCCTGCGACGGCTTGAGCAGATCGCCCAGCACGCGTTCGATGTCCATGGGATCGACGGGCTTGGTCAAATGTGCGTCGAAGCCCGCCGCAATGGCGGCTTGTTTGTCCTGCTCCTGCCCCCAGCCCGTCAAGGCTATCAACACCGCATTCTTGCCCCAGGCTTCGAGCCGCATGCGGCGCGCGACTTCGTGGCCGCTCATGCCGGGCATGCCGATATCGATCAGGCCTGCGTTCGGCCGTTCGCGCGCACCGATCTCCAGCGCCTCGATGCCATTGAATGCGATCGACACTTCGTATCCGGCGAAACTCAGCACCAGCGCCAGCGACTCGGCGGCATCGCGGTTGTCGTCCGCGACGAGCACGCGCCCGCGGCGGACCGAGTTCGCATTGGCCGCACCGCTATCTGCTTCCTCCGCCACGGTGCTCATCGGCGCCAGCACCTTGTGAGGCAGATGAACTGTGAATTCACTACCGCGGCCGAGGCCTTCGCTCTTCACCTCGACGCGGCCCCCGTGCAGCGCGACCAGGCCCTTCACCAGCGCCAGGCCGATGCCGAGACCGCCTTCGGCGCGATCCACGGCGGAATTCACCTGCGAGAACATGGTGAACAGGCCCGGCATCACTTCTTCCCGAAGACCGATGCCGTTGTCGCGAATGCTGATGACGAGTTCGGCATTCTCGATGCGAGCGTCCAAAGCGATGACGCCCTCGGGGTCGGTGTACTTCGCGGCGTTCGTCAGCAGGTTGCCGATGACTTGCGACAGGCGCAGCGGGTCGGCCTCCAGCTTGATGTTCTCGGTGGGTAGATGGACGGCGAGCTGATGCTGCTTGGCATCCATCAGCGGCCGCGCGGTCTCGACCGCGACCCCCACGACCGATTTCAGATCCACGTAATCTTTCTTGAGCTCGAGCTGCCCGCGCGTGATGCGCGATACGTCCAGCAGATCATCGAGCAGCAGCGACATGCGATGCACCTGACGCGCGATGACCTCGCGGCCCCACTTGCGCTGGCGTTCGTCGGCGGCATCCGAATCGAGAATGCGCACGGCATTGCGAATCGGTGCCAGTGGATTGCGCAATTCGTGGGCGAGGGTCGCGAGAAATTCGTCCTTGCGGCGATCGGCTTCTAGCAGCGCGCGTTCGGTATTCTTGAGTCGGCTGATGTCGAGGTTGATACCGGCCCAGCGCTGCACCTGGCCGAGTTCGTCGCGTATCGGCACGCCTTGCGCGAGGATGGAATGGTACTTGCCGTCGACACCCAGCATCCGGTGCTCGCGATACCACATGCTGCCGGTGCGCGCGCATTCCTTCCAGGCGGCCATCGTTTCATCGATGTCATCCGGATGCAGCACGTTACGCCAGCCGTCATCCGCCGCCTGTTGCATCGTCAGACCCACGAGCCGCAGGAACGAGTCGCTCATGTAGATCGCGCGTCCGTCGGCGTCCGTGACCCAGACTCCGTAGTTGATGGATTCGCCGATGGCGCGATACAGTTTCTCGCTCGTCTCGAGCGCGCGCGAATGCGACTCCACTTCGTCCAGCATCTTGTTGAATGCGTCGATGACCACGCCGATTTCGTCGTCGGTCAGCTTTTCGGCGCGGAAGGAGTAATCGCGCTGCTCGACGATCTGTTTGGCGACATTGGTCATGGACTCCATGGGCCGGCTCACGACGCGCTGCAGCCAGCTTCCGGCGAGCAGGGCGGCGACGAGTCCGATCAGCATGACGGCGCCGAGCGCGCTCAGGTAGGTACGCACGCGCCCCTCGACGTCGTACTGTGCGCGTAGATAGATGACGCCGAGCTTCTCGTCGCCCTGCATGACGACCTTGACCTGCTCGACGCGTCCGCCGTCGATGTACACGCCCGCGAGGAGTTTGGGCCGCCGCTCGGGCGCGGGCACCTCTCCTGGCCGCACATACTGCGCAAACAAACTGCCGTCCGGCAGGTACAGCGCCGCGGCCTGAATCGAAGCACGCGCCTGCAACGCGCTCAGGCTGCGTTGCGCGAGCTCGACATCGTTGAACGACAGCGCCGGCTGCAAGGACAACGAAAGGATGGCGGCTTCGGTGCCGAGATCGTCGGCCCACGCGGCGCGGTTGTCGCGCAGATCGCTGAACAGCAGCGCCGCGCCCGCGGCCGACAGCGCGATCGCCGTGGTTGTAAGCATTACAAGCATGAGCTTGCCGCTCAAACTACGCCGCGCGCGACCGATCGAAGACAGCGTGCGCCACAGTCGCCCGGCGCTGTTTCCAGGAGACCTAGATTTGGATGGATTCACGGGTCCTCATCTTGCCTAATTATAGGAATTACGGTCCACTGCAATCAGCGAATTCCTACGAGACTTGCCTGCCGGGAGCGCGACGTTGTCGAAGTTGAGGGTTATCGCGCGCCGGTTGTTTTCGCGCGCGATGTTGTTTGGCCTGTGTGCCGCAATCGGTGCTTCGCAAGCCCACGCGGCACAAATCTCAGCCGACTCCGTTAAGGCCGCTTTTCTCTATCGCTTCGCTTCGTACGTCGAATGGCCCGACGACGCGCCGGAGACGGGACCCTTCGTCATCGCGGTAGCCGGCTCGGAAGCGGTGGCCAAACAACTCGATGAGTTGTTGCCGCGGATGACGGTGAATGGCCGCTCCGCCATCGTGCGCCGCGTAACGAAGGTGTCTGAGCTCGACGGCGTGCACATTCTTTACATCGGCGAGGGGCCGCTGTCGCGGACCCGCGCGTTGCGCGAAACCGCGATTGGCAAACCCATCCTCATCGTCACCGATGACGAAAAGGGCCTCGATGCGGGCGGCATCATCAATTTTCTCGACACTGAGAAGAACGTGCGCTTCGAGGTTTCTTTGGCCGCGGCCGATCGCGCCCGCATCAAGGTGGCTGCGGCATTGCTGTCGGTGGCGGCGCGCGTGGAGCGCCGGCCGATTGGCTGGTCGAATTGCGCGGATTCGTATGTGCCGCGGTACCGCAAATCCGCCTGTGCAATCCGAGTGGCGGCGCGTGAACTGAGGGGAAGCCTTTGAGCAGGGGATTCAGCAGGAAGATCGCGGTCGCAGTGCTCGCGGGCATGGGAGCGATGCCGCCGGCGTTCGCACAACTCATGGCGGACGCCAACGATTCCATCACCGCGTTGAGCCGGATGTCGCTCGAAGAGCTGGCCAACGTGGAGATCACCTCGGTTTCGAAAACCGCGCAGAGTCTCTCGAGCGCGCCGGCTTCGATCTACGTGATCACGCGCGAGGAGATCCTGCGCACGGGTGTGCTGAGCCTTCCGGAGGCAATCCGCCTCGCGCCCAACATGCAGGTGACACAGCTCAACTCGAGCGAGTACTCGAATGGCGCGCGCGGCCTCGCCGGATCGCCTGATCTGCAGAATTTCTCCAACAAGACTCTCATCCTCATCGACGGACGCAGCGTCTATTCGCCGTTGTTCTCCGGGGTCGTTTACGACATGCAGGATGTGCTGATGGATGACATCGATCGCATCGAAGTCATCTCCGGACCCGGCGCCACGTTGTGGGGCGCCAATGCGATGAATGGCGTGATCAATATCATTACGCGGAAGGTCGCGGACACGAAGGGTGTGTTGGTTCGGCTGGACGCGGGCGAGGAAGAGCAGGCGGTCGGCGCGCGCTACGGCGGCGCGCTCGGTAACGACGGCGCATTTCGCGTGTATGCCAAGTGGTTCGATCGTGGCGCCACCGAGTTTGCCAACGGGGACGGCGCCGAGGACGACTGGAGCAAGTTGCAGGCGGGGTTTCGCACCGAGTTCGGCGGCCCTGACAATATGTTCACCGTGCAAGGCGACTACCAGCACGCCGAACAGGATTTCCTCGAGGAAGACAACGTCGGGTTCTCCGGCGCCAACGTGCTCGGTCGCTGGGAACACGCGGGTACGGTCGCAACGCGCGTACAGGCGTATTTCGATCACGTCCAGCGCGACAACCCGCCGAGCGGTATCGAGTACGACATCGACACGTACGACTTCGAGCTGCAGCAGAGCACGGAGCTGGGCGAGCGGCACCATCTCATTTGGGGCATCGGCCGTCGCTCCAACGACTACAACACCGTCAATAACGTGCTGGCATTCGTGCCCGACCATCGCACGCTCGAACAGACAAATGTGTTCGTGCAGGACAACTTTGCGCTGACCGGCGAACTGAAGCTGATCGCGGGCGTGAAGTTCGAGGACAACTCTTATTCTGACTGGAGTGTCTTGCCCGACCTGCGCCTTTCGTGGGCGCCGAATGACACAACTCTTTTCTGGATCGCGGGCTCGAAGGCGATTCGCGCACCGACGCCCTTCGACACGGACGTTCAGGAGTTCGTTGGCGATCAGTTGTTCGCGATCGGCAATCCCGACTTCAAGCCGGAAAAAGTCACGGCGTATGAAATCGGATATCGCGGCCAGCCCGATGCCAGCGTGTCGTTCTCCGCCAGTGTTTTCTACGACGAGTACGACGATCTGCGCAGCATCGAGATCACCCCGGTGACGTTGTTGCCGCTGCGCTGGGACAACCTGATCGAGGGCAGCATGTACGGCGTCGAGGCATGGGCCAATCTGCAGGTGAACTCCTGGTGGCGCCTGTCGCCCGGATTCCGTTCGGTGCACAAGCGTTTGAAGTTCAGCGAAGGCGCCTCCGGACTCGCCGGCTTGAGCCAGGCGGGCAATGACCCGACGACGCGTTACCTGCTCAAGTCATCGATGGATTTCGGGCGCGTGAGCGTGGATGCCGTGCTGCGCAAGGTCGGCGCGTTGCCGAGTCCATCGACGCCGGAATACACCGAGCTGTCCGCGCGCTGCGCGTGGCGCGCGAACGACCACCTCGAGCTCGCTGTCAAGGGTTTCAATTTACTTAACGAAACGCATCGCGAATACGCAGATCCGCAGGGCCGGGAGATTCGACGCAGCGTCATGGCGGAGCTGCGCTACAGCTACTGAGACGAAATGGGACTTGGCTCACACGCGATTGCGTGTTCGTGACGTTTCGCGAGATCGTGACGCCCATAGAATCGCTGCCACATGCCCGACCCCAGTATCGAACGACGCGTCCCCATCGAACGGCGTCGGTCCGTTCTTCGCGCGCTATGGCGGGGCAATTTTGCCCGCCGGCGCATCGCACCCCGCCGGAACACCGAACGCCACGTCGTCGTGACCGATTGGTTTCACCCGCAGTGGCTGGCGGTCGGCATCGCCATTCTGCTTCTTTGCGGCGCCGACGCTCTCCTGACGCTCACGCTGATCGGCGACGGGGCGATTGAGATCAATCCATTGATGGATCCGCTGGTGCGCGGATCGGGGCACAGCTTTGCCTATTGGAAGGTCGGCCTGACTTCCGTGGGCGTCGTTATCCTGACTCTGCTGGCGCGCCTGCGTTTCTACGGCAAGGCGGTCGGTTGGGTGCTGTACGGCGTGCTGGGAATCTATTCAGTGCTGGTGGGTTACGAGCTCTTTCTTTTACGTAACATTGCCCTAGATTAGGCACTGATCGCCTTTCGGCTGTCGGCCGCTTCGGCTAACATACCGCCCCTTTGTCGCTCCAGGACCTTGAGTCCACAGGATTTTTTCTCGTATGGCCGGAAGCCTTCGCGAGTTGCTGGCATCCACTCCGCTGTCGGGTGGGAATGCGCCATACGTCGAAGCTCTATATGAGCAGTTCCTCACCGATCCGCAGTCGGTCGACCCCAAGTGGCGCGACTATTTTCAGAAGCTTCAGGATGGCCACAAGCTGCGGGATGGCGCGGGCGCCGAACAGCTTCACTCCGCCGTTCAGACGGGCATCCTGCAGCGCGCCAGCAAGCCGCGCCTCGCGATTGGAGCGGCAGCGCCCAGCGGCGATTCCGCCGCCAAGCAGGGCGCCGTTTCACGCCTGGTGCAGATCTACGCCAACCGTGGTCACCTGGTCGCCAACCTCGATCCGCTGGGACTCCAGAAGCGCGAACGACCGCGCGTGCTCGAGCTCGGCTATTTCGGCCTCACCGATGCCGACCTCGACACCGAATTCCTGACCGGCTCGCGGCCGAATGAGCTCGCGCCGCGGCTCAAACTGCGTGAAATCGTCGCGCAGCTCGAGTACGCCTACTGCGGCACCATCGGCGCCGAGTTCGCGCACGTGTCCAATACCGAGGAGCGCCTGTGGCTGCAGGATCAGTACCTGCTCGGCCGCCTGAAGGGCGTCCTCACCGCCGACGAACAAAAGAACATTCTCTGGCAGCTCTCGGCCGCCGAAGGTCTCGAGCGCTACCTGCACACCAAGTACGTCGGCCAGAAGCGCTTCTCGCTCGAGGGTGGCGACTCCCTGATTCCGCTGCTCGACGATCTCATCCAGATGGGCGGTCAGCAGGGCATCGAGGAATGCGTCATCGGCATGGCGCATCGCGGCCGTCTCAACGTACTCGTGAATCTTCTCGGCAAATCGCCGTCCGTGCTGTTCAACGAATTCGAAGGCAAGTACGACACCGCGCACATGCAGGGCTCGGGCGACGTGAAGTACCACAAGGGCTTCTCGTCCGATCTGCGCACGCCCGGTGGCAACGTGCACGTGGCGCTGGCATTCAACCCCTCGCACCTCGAAGTGGTGAATCCGGTGGTCGAAGGCTCGGTGCGCGCGCGCCAGGAACGGCGCGGCGATGGCAAGGGCACGCGCGTGCTGCCGATCCTCATCCACGGCGACGCGGCGTTCGCGGGCCAGGGTGTGGTGATGGAAACGCTGCAGCTGTCGCAGGCGCGCGCGTTCTACACCGGCGGCAGCGTGCACGTCATCGTGAACAACCAGGTCGGTTTCACCACCTCGGATCCGGAAGACGCTCGCTCGACGATGTATTGCTCGGACGTCGCGAAGATGCTCGAGACGCCCATCTTCCACGTGAATGGCGACGATCCAGATGCGGTGGTGTTCGTCACGCGTCTCGCGCTCAGCTATCGCCAGCGCTTCAACAAGGACGTCGTCATCGACCTCGTCTGCTACCGCCGTCATGGTCACAACGAAGCGGATGAACCGGCGGCCACGCAGCCGGTGATGTATCAGACCGTCCGCAAGCATCCAACGACGCGCAAGATCTACGCCGATCGCCTCGTCGCAGGCGGGGTGCTCAGCGATGCAGAAGCCGCGGCGCTCAGCGAGTCGTATCGCCAGGGTCTCGACGAGGGGCGCCCTCAGGCGCGCGCTTCGCTCGGCATGATCGGCAACAAATACACGGTCGACTGGAGCAAGTATCTCGGCAACGACTGGTCCGAACGCGTGAAGGGCGTAGACATGACACGCCTGAAGTCGTTGGGCGAACGCATCGTCAAGTTCCCGCAGAATTTCGCGCTGCATCCGCGCGTCGCGCAGGTGATGGCCAATCGCGTGAAGATGATTCACGGCGAGCTGCCGCTCGACTGGGGCTGCGCGGAGACTCTTGCGTACGCCAGCATTCTCGAAGAAGGCAACTCGATCCGCTTCACCGGCCAGGATTCGGGCCGCGGCACCTTCTTCCATCGGCACGCCGTGCTGCACGAGCAGTCGACCGGCGCGCGCTACATTCCGCTGCAGCACATCGCCGAGCGTCAGCCGTCCTTCCAGATCACCGACTCCGTGCTCTCCGAAGAAGCGGTGCTCGGCTTCGAATACGGTTACTCGACCACCGATCCGTCGGCGCTCGTCATCTGGGAAGGCCAGTTCGGCGACTTCGTGAACGGTGCGCAGGTCATCATCGACCAGTTCATCAGTTCCGGGGAGGCGAAGTGGGGCCGCCTGTGCGGTCTGGCGCTGTTCCTGCCGCACGGCTACGAAGGCCAGGGCCCGGAACATTCCTCCGCGCGCCTCGAGCGATTCCTGCAGCTGTGCGCCGAGAACAACATGGCGGTGTGCGTGCCTTCGACGCCCGCGCAGATGTATCACATGATCCGCCGGCAGATCCTGCGCTCCTTGCGCAAACCGCTGATCGTGATGACGCCGAAATCGCTGCTGCGCCACGAGTTGTCGGTGTCGTCGCTCGAAGATCTCGCCAACGGCGAGTTCGCCACAGTCATCGACGAGATCGATACGCAGGCCGTGAAGGCTGCGAACGTGCGCCGCGTGGTGCTGTCGTCGGGCAAGGTGTATTTCGACCTGTTGAAGGCGCGCCGGGCTTCCAGCAACACCGATGTTGCGCTGGTCCGCGTCGAGCAGCTGTATCCGTTCCCGGTGCCGGAAATGGAAGCGGTGCTCGCCAAGTATCCGAACGCGCGCGATGTGGTGTGGTGCCAGGAAGAGCCGCAGAACCAGGGCGCGTGGTACCAGATCCGACACCGTCTCGCGACGTTGGTCGGCAAGCGCGAGCTGCTGTACGCAGGACGCCCGCCGGCCGCCGCGCCCGCCACGGGTATTTCGAAAATGCACGAAGCCGAGCAACGCGGCTTGATCGAAGCGGCGCTGACGGCAACCAGCACCGAAGACGGAGCTCGCGAGACCAAGCGGTTATTGCCTGTTTCGGGGGCAGCTCCGGGAGCAACACCTGCGTCCGCGGCTGCCACGTCGAGATAAGCCACAATGGAAAAACAACATGGCCATTGAAATCAAGGTTCCGCAATTACCCGAGTCGGTTGCCGACGCGACTCTCGTCACCTGGCACAAGCAGGCCGGGCAGACCGTGACTCGCGATGAGAATCTCGCGGACCTCGAAACCGACAAGGTGGTGCTCGAAGTCCCCGCGCCGGTGAACGGCGTGCTGAAGGAACTGCGTATCGTCGCCGGCACTTCGGTGACCAGCGGCCAGGTGCTCGCCGTACTCGAAGAGGGTGCTGCTGCCACCGCTGCGGCTCCCGCCGCGGCAGCCAAGCCCGCTGCCGCCGCGCCGCCACCTGCCGCTGCGAAGCCGGCCGCCGCGCCTGCGTCGGGCGGTGACAAGCTCGCGCCGTCGGTGCGCCGCATGGTCGAGGAGAAGCAGTTGGACCCGTCGAAGATTCCGGCGTCGGGCCGCGATGGACGCATCACCAAGGGCGACGTGGTCGAATATCTTGATCAGCCCGCCGCCAAGGCGGCGGGAGGCGCTAAGCCTGCCGCCGCGGCGGCTAACAAGGCGGCTGCGGCTGCCGCGGTCAGCGGTGCCGCCGGCCGCCAGGATCAGCGCGTGCCGATGACGCGCCTGCGCGCGCGTATCGCCGAGCGCCTGCTCGAAGCGCAGCAGACCCAGGCGCAGCTCACCACGTTCAACGAGGTCGATCTCAAGGCCGTCATGGACGTACGCGCGAAGTACAAGGACAGTTTCGAGAAGAAAAACGGCGTGAAGCTCGGCTTCATGTCGTTCTTCGTGAAGGCAGCGGTCGAAGCGTTGAAGCGTTTCCCGGCCGTCAACGCCTCGATCGAAGGCAATGACATCGTCTATCACGAGTACTACGACATCGGCGTCGCGGTCTCGACCGAACGTGGCTTGATGGTCCCTGTTTTGCGCGACGCAGACCTGCAGAGCTACGCGGACATCGAAAAGAACATCGGCGCGTACGCCGCGCGGGCACGCGAAGGCAAGATCACGATCGAAGAACTCACCGGCGGCACGTTCTCCATCACGAATGGCGGCACGTTCGGTTCGCTGCAATCGACGCCCATCGTCAACATGCCGCAGAGCGCGATCCTCGGCATGCACAAGACGATGGAACGTCCGGTCGTCGTGAACGGCGAGATCGTCATCCGGCCCATGATGTACGTGGCGGTGTCTTACGATCACCGCATCATCGACGGCCGCGAGGCCGTGCAATTCCTCGTGACCATCAAAGATTGCCTGGAAGATCCCGCCCGGCTGCTGCTCGGCGTCTGAGGAATACAGCATGGCAAAAGAAGACGATGCCAAAAAATTCGATGTAATTGTCATCGGTGGCGGCCCGGCCGGGTATCCCGCCGCCATTCGCGCCGGTCAGAACAAGCTCAAGGTCGCCTGCATCGACGAGTGGAAGAACAAGGACGGCACCGCGGTGTTCGGCGGCACCTGCACGAACGCGGGCTGCATCCCTTCGAAGGCATTGCTGGAATCCAGCGAGCTGTATCACAAGACGAAGGAGGAACTCGGCGTTCACGGCATCAAGGTCGGCAGCGTGGACTTCGACGTCACGCAGATGCAGAAGCGCAAGACGGGGATCGTGAAGGCCAGCACCACCGGAATCGCCATGCTGCTCAAGGGCGCCGGCGTCACGCCGCTGCAGGGCCACGGCAAACTACTGCCCAACCGCATGGTGGAATTCACCGCGCACGATGGATCCAGGCAGGAGCTCAGCGCCAAACATATCGTGCTCGCGAGCGGCTCGGTTCCCACGGAACTCAAAAGCATGCCGTTCGATGGCAAGAACGTCGTCGATTCCTGGGGTGCGCTCGATTTCGAATCCGTGCCGAAGAAGCTCGCCGTGGTCGGCGCCGGTGTCATCGGCCTCGAGCTCGGCAGTGTGTGGCGCCGCCTGGGAAGCGAAGTCGTGGTGCTCGAAGCGCTCGATACCTTCCTCGCGGTGGCCGACCAGGGTCTCGCCAAGGAAGCCGCCCGGCATTTCAAGAAGCAGGGCATCGACATCAAGCTCGGCGCCAAAGTCTCGGGCGCACATATTTCCGGTAGTTCGGTCGAGGTCAGCTACTCGGACGCAACCGGTAGTCAGACGATCACCGTCGACAAGCTCATCGTGGCCGTCGGCCGCCGGCCGTTCACGAAAAGTCTGTTGGCCGACGGTACCGGTGTGCAGATCGACGAGCGCGGCTTCATCAAGGTCGACGACCACTGTCGCACCGGCGTGGAAAACGTCTGGGCCGTGGGTGACTGCGTGCGTGGCCCGATGCTGGCGCACAAGGCGAAGGAAGAGGGCGTGATGGTCGGCGACCTGGTCGCCGGAAAATACGGTCACACCAACTACAACACCGTGCCGTCGGTGATCTACACGCATCCGGAAATTGCCTGGGTAGGGCAGACCGAAGAGCAGGTGAAGGCCAGCGGCCGCGCCTACAAAACCGGTCAGTTTCCGTTCGCGGCGAGCGGCCGCGCGCGCGCCATGGAAGCGACCGCGGGTTTCGTGAAGCTGATCGCCGCGCAGGACGATGACGAGATTCTCGGCGTGCACATCATCGGGCCGATGGCCGGCGAACTGATCGCCGAGGCCGTGCTGGCGATGGAATATTCAGCCAGCAGCGAAGACCTGCAGCGCACGATCCATGCGCATCCGACGTTGTCCGAGGCGCTGCACGAAGCGGCGCTGGCCGCCGACAAGCGCGCCATCGACAACATCAATCGATAGGAGCTCAGGCTAGTTAGCCGCGTCGAACACCAGGCGCGCCTTGCCCTGCGACGCCACCGCCACGCCGTTTTCCTTGCGCGGCTCGTACACCCACTTGCGCACCGCATCCAGCGCGGCCTCGTCGAAAGTGCCCTGCGGAGTCGACTCCAGCACTTCGACGTCGTTTACGCGTCCCGACTCGCTGATGGTGTATTTGACCAGCACATAACCCTTGGTTTTGCGCGAGATGCCGCTGGGTACTTCGGGCGTCACTCGTTTCACGATCTTTGCCATGACGATATCGACGGGCGCGGGCGGCGTTGCGGCGGGCGGCGCGGCCGGTGGCAGGTTGACGGCCGCTGAGCCGGCCGCGGCCGGTGCGGGCGTTATTGCTGCATTGGTCGCATTGGTTGTCGGCGCGGGTGCGCGCGTCGCGGAATTGTCGCTGGCCTCGATGGTGCGTCCGCTGAAGGAGTTGTCGTTGCGTCGCATCGTCGTGGTCGGCGGCGCATTGATGGGCGCGTTCAGCGGCAGCGATTCGCGCGGCACGTCGCCAATCGGAGCTCCGTAGCTGCGGGTCAGCGGCGGCGACGCGTCGCGCTGCGGACGTTGCGCCGTGGTGCGATCGGGCGCGCGCGACACCACACGATCCGGCGTGCGATCGGGTGTTCGCTCGGCCGGCAGCGGCCGCGACGCGGGGCGTTGCTCACCGCCCGCCGGCAGCACCGCTGCCTGGGCCGGCGCAGTCTTCTTGTCCACGCCTGGGGGTGAGAGCTTGGCGAATTCGACGGCGCGATCGATCGAAGCCTGCAGGAATTCGCGGCGCGGATGATCGGGCGCCTTTTCGATCAGCGTCGCGAGTTCGCGGCGCGCGGTGTCGAAGTCGTTGTTCATGATTGCCTGTTCGATGTCGACTTCGATCATCGTCAGGTTGTCGGTGACCTTCAGCTGCTCGGACATGCGCGTCATTTCGGCCGCGATGAATTGTTCGCGCGCGCGTGCCGCCGGGTCGTAGAACTTTTCGATGAGAAAGACAATGGCGCCTGCGACCACGATGGCGATGCCACAGGCGGTGAACAGGCGTTGCCGTTTGCGGCGCGAAGCCTCGTCCACGACTTTCTGCTGCACGCCGAGACGCGCCTGTGCCGCGACCGCGGCGAAATCGTCTTCAGTGGGAGGTTCAGGAGTCCACGCCGGCAATTGCGGTGCCGGCGCATTCATCGGCATTGGCGGCATTGCCTGCATCGGCGGCGCGGGCGCGCGCATCGGCGTCGGCGCCGCGGCGCGAGCGGCAGGCGCGCGCAGCGGTGGTTCTGGCACCGGCTGCGCGACGCGCGCCGTGGCATACCGCCCGGACGCGGAAGTCATGGGCACCGGCGCCGCTGACATGGGTGGCGCAGGCGGTGGCGACGGAACAGCGGCCAATGGCGCCGGCGGCCGTTGCGGAATCGGTCCGCGCGGCACGGTGCCGGTCGAGGGAATGCCGCGTTCGTCGAGCACCACGCGTTCGATGGTGCCGTCGGTCTCGTCGTCCGGGCCGCCCGTCACCTGCGCAATGGCCAGCCACAACTCTTCGAGATCGATCGGGTAATTGATGGTCCTCTGCACCTTGAACGGTGCGAGGCGCGGGCCTAACAACTGCAGGCGTTCCGGAGCGGCGGCGAAAATTCGCTTCAGGGGGACGGCGGTGCGGGTAGTTCGGCCGAGCAGGTCCAGGCCCGAACCGTCGATCGCGCGCTCACAGGCGATGAGCACGTCATACGTGTTCTGGCGCAGCAGCAGGAGCGCATCGCCCTTGCTGGTCACGCAGTCGAGTTCGAGCACCCCGCGAATGGCACGCGCAATGGCCTCGAGACCCTCTGAGTCATGATCGACCAGCAGGACACGCATGAACGGTCTTGTACCCCGGATTGAACGAGAAAAATCCCTTGCAAGTAGACGCGAAACGACGATTTTCGGCGTCGCAACACGTCACGTTTCGACCCCGGTCAGGAGCCGCCCTACGGGTTTAAGTTAACCCGAGCGGCGCACCGAAAGGACACTTCCCACCTTCCGGATACGCTGCAGTAAACGCGTCAGATGCTGCACGCCGTCAATCGCCACACGCACGTCGATGGTAGCCGTCGACTGCGCCCGGTCGGTAGTGGTGTGCATCATTTCGATCGAGATTTTTTCACTGGCCAGCAGGTCGCCGATGTCCCGGACCAGTCCCTGTCGGTCGATCGCGACAATATTGAGCGACACGGGCTGTGTCTGCGCGGCATCGGCCCACTGCGCGGATATCAACCTGTCGGGCCGGGTCGCGCTCATGCGCGCAAGGCCCGGGCAATTCGCCCGGTGGATGGTCACGCCGCGCCCGATCGTGGCATAGCCGGCGATGGGCTCGGGTTTCACCGGCGCGCAGCAGCGCGCAAAGCTGGTCGGCAGGTCTTCGACGCCGCCCAGCAACACCGGCGAGCGGGATCTCTTGCGGACCGAACCCTTGCGTCGGGGCGGCGCGGGTACGGGTCCTGCTGCGGCGGCGACCGGCGCCGGGGCGGGTGCGGTGCTGGCGCTGTTGGTGGCACCTTGGGCGGCTTCCTCGTCTAACTTCCGGAACCAGGCGCGCACCTTGGAACGAGCGCGGGGGCTTTTCATGAACCCTTGGGTTTCGGACAGCCAGTCGCGGCTCGGCTGCGGATATTTGTGCGTGATGATCTCGACTATTTCGCCGTTGGCCAGCGCGCGCGTCAGCGGCACGATGCGCCCGTTCACGCGTGCGCCACGGCAGCGGTGCCCGAGGTCCGTGTGCACGTGATAAGCGAAATCGAGCGGCGTCGCATGCAACGGCAGGTCCACGACCTCGCCCTTGGGGGTCAGCGCGTAGACGCGATCCTCGAACAGCTCCGCGCGCACTTCGTCGAGGAAATCCTTGTCGCCCTGCGTCGGCGCAAGGAGCTTGCGCACCCAGGCGATCTTGCGGTCGTAGCTGACGTCGTGAGCGCGCGATTCCTTGTAGCGCCAATGGGCCGCGAGACCGAGATCGGCCTGGTCGTGCATTTCGCGCGTGCGGATCTGCACCTCGACGACCTTGGCCTCGGGTCCCGACACCGCGGTGTGGATGGAGCGGTAGAAATTGTCTTTCGGGGTGGCGATGTAGTCGTCGAACTCGCCCGGGATGTAGGTGTACCGACCGTGCACCAGGCCCAGCACCGCGTAGCAGTCCGCCACCGTGGCGGTGACGATGCGCACCGCGCGCAGGTCGAACACCTGCTCGAACGACAGCTGCTTGCGCTCCATCTTCCGGTGGATGCTGTAGATGTGCTTCGGCCGGCCATACACCTCGCCGCTGATCCCGGCGCCGCGCATCATGGATTCGAGCAAACGGCACAGTTCGGCGATGTAAAGCTCGCGATCGGCGCGCTTCTCGGCGAGCGCGGCGGCGATGCGCCGGTAGTCGTCGGGTTGCAGGAAGCGGAAAGCCAGGTCTTCCAGTTCCCACTTCAATTGCCACAGGCCCAGGCGATTCGCGAGCGGCGCGAACACCTCGCGTGTTTCGAGCGCGAGACGCTCGCGCGTCGCCACGTGCCCGTCCTTCGAGGCATTGAGATCCACGAGTTGCCGCGCCAGGCGCGCCAGCACCAGCCGAGGATCGCCGACCACCGACAGCAGCATCTTTCGCAGGGCTTCGGCCTGCACGGGTTCGAGGTGGTGCGTGGTTGCCGCGACCGGCGTGAGGCGGATGTCACCGAAATGCGCGAGCTCGCGGCCCAAGGCGCTGACGGTGGGACCGAAGTGCAGCTCGATCTCGCGCGCTTCTTCGGGGGCCGCGTTGAAGGCGGCTTGTGCGAGCAGCGCAGCGGCCAGCACGGAGTCCTCGGTCAGCGACGCGACGATGACGGCCGCTTGCGCGGCGTGATCTAAGCCTGAGCGCGGCACGCCCCAGCCGGCGAGTGTGGCGACGTGAGCGTCTATCGAAGCCTGGATTTCAGCCGAACAGGAATGGAGGTTGTGCACGGAAAACGCGGTCGGCGAAGCGTGAGGCGCGACGGATTTGCGGCTATGATACGCGCAGTTTTTTCCAACGGGCGCAGGCATTTAAGGCAGCGATGGCGCGATACCCGATGAGATCATCCTGGCGCGCATTCCGACCCGATGAGAGGTCGATCGCTCCCGTCGTCGCGCGGATGTTACCCGGTGGTTGCAAGCGCATTCTCGGCCTCGATCCGGGCAGCCTGCGCACGGGCTTCGGCGTCATCGATTGCGAACACGGCACGGCGGTGCTGGTCGCGCAGGGCTGCATTGCCACGGCCGGCGGACCGCTCGCGGATCGGCTGCGCATCATCTACGCCAGTGTCGCCGCGCTGATTGCCGAGCATCGGCCACAGGAAATCGCCGTCGAGCGCGTGTTCCTCTCCAAGAACGCCGACAGCGCGCTGAAGCTCGGCCAGGCACGTGGCGCGGCGCTCGCCGCGGTACCGGTCGCGCTCGGCGTGCACGAATACGCGGCCCGCGCGATCAAACTCGCGGTGGTGGGGGTCGGTGGCGCGGAGAAAGCGCAGGTCGCGCACATGGTCAAACAACTGCTGCGCGTGGAAATGAAGCTCGCGGCGGATGCCGCGGACGCACTCGCCGTCGCGATCTGTCATGCCCATACCCGCCGACTCGAGATGATCGCTTGATCGGGTTCCTGCGCGGCAAACTGGCGGTCAAGGCACCGCCACATCTCACGGTGGACGTCGGCGGCGTGGGCTACGACATCGAAGCGCCCATGTCGACGTTCTACACCTTGCCCGCGGTGGGCGCCGACGTGCGCCTGCTGACACATCTCGTCGTGCGCGAAGACGCGCATATCCTCTACGGCTTCGGTTCGCAGGAAGAGCGCGCGCTGTTTCGCAATCTGCTCAAGGTGTCGCAAGTCGGCCCGAAGCTCGCGCTCGCAATTCTGTCGGGCGTGAGCGTCGACGGATTTGCGACGTTGGTGAAACTCCAGGACACGGCGGCACTCACCAAGATTCCCGGGGTTGGGCGCAAGACCGCCGAGCGCGTGCTCATGGAAATGCGCGATCGCCTCGAGGCCGTGGCAGCCAGTGCCGCGACGATGCCCATGGGCGGCAGCGGCGTGGAAGGCGAGGCCTGGAGTGCGCTGGTCGCGCTTGGATACAAGCCCGCCGAAGTCTCGCAAATGCTCAAGCCGTTTGCCGGGCAGGGCGGCTCCACCGAAGACCTGATACGCCGTGCGCTGCAGGGCGCGGTGCGACCGCAATGACGTCATCGGAAAAGTTGGTTCCCGATCGCATCGTCGAGGCGGTTGCGTTGAAGGAGGAAGAGGCCGTCGATCGCGCCATCCGGCCGAAGAGACTCGCCGACTACATCGGCCAGGAACAGGTCAAGGCGCAGCTCGAGATCTTCGTGAAGGCGGCGGTGAATCGCGGCGAAGCGCTGGATCACGCCCTGATCTTCGGACCACCTGGATTGGGCAAGACTACGCTTGCGAATATTCTGGCCAGCGAGCTTGGCGTGAACCTGCGCCAGACTTCGGGCCCCGTGTTGGAGCGGCCGGGGGATCTGGCGGCCCTGCTGACCAACCTGCAGCCGCGCGACGTATTGTTCATCGACGAGATCCACCGCCTCTCGCCGGTGGTCGAAGAAGTGTTGTACCCGGCGATGGAAGATTTTCAGCTCGACATCATGATCGGCGAAGGTCCTGCGGCGCGCTCCATCAAACTGGCGCTGCAGCCGTTCACGCTGATCGGCGCCACCACGCGCGCCGGCCTGCTCACCTCTCCACTGCGCGATCGCTTCGGCATCGTGCAGCGGCTCGAGTTCTACACGGTCGGCGAACTCGAAAAGATCGTCACGCGTTCGGCCGGAATCCTCGGTGTACCCATCGACCCGGCGGGTGCCGCGCGCATCGCGACGCGTTCGCGCGGTACGCCGCGCATCGCCAACCGGCTGCTGCGGCGCGTGCGCGACTTCGCCGAGGTCAAGGCCGACGGCCGCATCGATGAGATCGTAGCGCGCGCCGCGCTCGACCTGCTCGAAGTCGATCCGCAGGGCTTCGACGCACTCGATCGCAAGCTGCTGTCGACCATCATCGAAAAGTTCGATGGCGGGCCGGTGGGCATCGAAAGCCTCGCCGCCGCGGTGGGTGAGGAGCGTGGCACGCTGGAAGACGTGATCGAGCCTTTCCTGATCCAGCAGGGATTCCTGATGCGCACCGCGCGCGGGCGCATGGCGACGCGCAATGCCTATCTGCATTTCGGTCTGAAAGTGCCCGAACGGGTGCAAACGCCCTTGCCCTTGTTCGAGGCCGAACGGTGACAGAATTCTCCTGGCGCACGCGCGTCTACTGGGAAGATACCGATGGCGGCGGGGTCGTCTACTACGCCAACTACCTCAAGTTCATGGAGCGCGCGCGGACCGAATGGCTGCGTTCGCTGGGGCATTCCCAGCTGGAGCTCACCGAGAAGCATGGCTTCGTGTTCGCCGTGGTCGAGGTCAAGGTGAACTATCGAAGGCCCGCGCGGCTCGATGACGAACTGCTGGTGAGCTGCGTACCGGTGCCGCAAGGGCGCGCGTCGATTTGTTTCCAGCAGACCGTGACGCGCGCGGATGCCGTGGTTCTCGCCGACGGCGAGGTGCGGGTCGCCTGCGTCGATGCGAAGACATTCCGGCCGCGGCCGCTGCCCGATTTCGTGCGGGTCTCTTAACTCGAAGGTGCTCGATGGACAATGAAATCTCGATAGTCAGGCTGGTGCTGCAGGCGAGTCCCGTGGTGCAGGTCGTGATGGGCCTGCTGATCCTGGCATCGCTCATGTCCTGGACAATCATCTTCCGCAAGCGCGCACTGTTCTCGCGCGCCAGTGACGAAGCCGAAACCTTCGAAACCAATTTCTGGAAGGGCGGCGATCTCACCGCGTTGTACCGGCAAATCGAAACTCGCGGCGGCGCCACCGGCATGTCGAGCATCTTCGAGTTCGGTTTCCGCGAATTCGCGCGCCTCAAGCAGGGCAACATCCCGCCGGAGCAGTTGTTAGAGGGCGCGCGCCGCGCGATGCGGGTCGGCCAGCTCAAGGAAATCGAGCGCCTCGAGGAAAGCCTGGCGACGCTCGCGACGGTCGGATCCACCAGCCCCTACGTGGGCTTGTTCGGCACGGTGTGGGGCATCCTCAATTCCTTCGTCGCGTTGGGCGGCGTGCAGCAGGCCACGTTGCAGATGGTGGCGCCGGGTATTGCCGAGGCGCTGATCGCGACCGCCATTGGCTTGTTTGCCGCCATTCCCGCGGTGATCGCCTACAACCGCTATGCCGACAAGCTGAGCCGTCTCGAGCTGCGTTACGACGCCTTCATGGAAGAGTTTTCCACCATCCTGCAGCGCTACGCCGGACGCGGAGGCTGAAACATGGCTCAACAGCACAACCCGCGCCGCAAGCGCCGCCTCATGGGCGAAATCAATGTCGTCCCCTACATCGACGTCATGCTGGTGCTGCTGATCATCTTCATGATCACCGCGCCGCTGCTCGCCGAAGGCATCAAGGTGCAGTTGCCCAAGGCCGGTGCGCGGCCGATACCGCCCGAGATGATGAAAGACGTGAAGCCCATCATTCTCAGCATCAACGAGGCCGGCCAGCTCTTTCTCAACTACAACAAGCCGGACACTGAACCGCTGACTGCAGCCGCAGTCGAAGCGATGGCGGGTGCGGTGTTGCGCCGCGCGCCCGAGACCGTGGTGCTGGTCAGGGGCGACTATCGGGTGGCTTACGGAGAAGTAGTTGGGGCAATGACAATCCTGCAGCGCGCTGGCGCGGACAAGGTGGGCTTCGTGACCGAAGCACCCGACAAGAAGCGAGCCCGCTGAGCGCAATGCCGCCCCGACAGAAGACGCTGACCCAAGGGAGCTGGCGCGCGATTGCGCTGTCTGTGCTGCTGCACGCCGGCATCGTCGCCGCGGCCGTGTACAGCTGGTTTACCTGGAAGCATCGTCCGCCCGAAACAGCGACGCTGGCCATCGCAGGCACCGTGGTCGACGAGCGCACGTTGCCAAAGGGTGCGGCGCCGCCTCCGGAGCCCGCGCCACCCGAGCTCAAACCCCCCGAACCAACACCCCCCGAACCCACACCGGAGCCTGTGCCCGTCGAAGAGCAGGGCCCGCCCAAGCCCGATCCGGCCGAGATCGAGCGTAAGAAGGAAGAAGAGCGCCTGGCCGCGGAGAAGGTCGAGCAGGAAAAGCGCGACGAAGAACGTCAGGCGCAGGAACTGAAAGAGCGCGAAGTCGCGGACCGTCGCGAGGCCGAGAAGCAAGCCGCTGCCAAGGCTGCGGCTGACAAGGCGACCGCCGAGAAGGCGGCTGCGGACAAGAAAGCGGCCGAGAAGAAGCGCGCCGACGACGCGGCCGCCGCGAAGAAGGCCGCCGCGGACAGGGCGCGCGAGGCGAGCGAAGCTGAACTGCGCCGCAATCTCGAAGCGGAGGAACGCGGCAACGCACTGCGCAACAGTGACGAAGCCAATCGCTGGCATGCACAGATCGTCGATCGCGTGACTCGGGCATGGACCCGTCCGCCCTCGGCACGCCCGGGCATCTCTTGTATTGTGACGGTCACCCAGGTCCCGGGCGGTGACGTGACGGCCGTCCGCGTCGACAGCTGCAGCGGCGGTGACGACGCCTTTCGGGAATCGGTCGAGACCGCCGTTTATCGTGCCTCGCCACTACCCATACCGCCTCCTGGTGTGCCGTTCGAACGCGTTTTGGAGCTAACATTCGCCCCCAATGAGTAACCGCATGAAAAAACTAGCGACCTGCCTCCTGATGGCCGCGTTTTGTACCACTCCCGCGTTCGCGCAACTGCGGCTCACCATCACGCAGGGTGTGACCAATCCCATTCCGATCGCAGTCGTACCGTTCGCGCGCGCGGTGCCCGCCGACGGAGGTATCGATGTCGCTGCGATCGTGCAGCGCGATCTCGAGAGCAGCGGCCGCTTCAAGGGCATGGCACGCGCCGACATGTTGTCGACACCCACGGCTTCCGCCGACATCGACATCGCCGGCTTCAAGCAGCAGCGCAATGACTACGTCGCAGTGGGGCGCCTGGCCGCGCTCGGCAACGGCGATATCAGCGTCGATGTCGAGTTGGTCAACGTGCTCACCGGCCAGCGCGTGCTCGGCCAGAAGTGGACGGTGAAGGCGGCCAACCTGCGCAATGCGGCGCACCGCGTTGCCGATGCGATCTACGAAAAGGTCACCGGCGTGCGCGGCGCGTTTGCCACGCGCATCGCCTACGTGTCGGTGGACGGCAAGCCGCCGTCGCAGCATTACCAGTTGATCGTCGCGGACGCCGATGGTGAAGGCCCGCGCATGATCCTGCAGTCCGACCGTCCGATCATGTCGCCGGCCTGGTCCGCGGACGGCGAATGGCTCGCCTACGTGTCGTTCGAGCGGCGCGTGTCGGCGGTGTACGTGCAGCAGGTGCGCAGCGGCACGCGGCGCATGGTCTCGGCGCGCACCGGTATCAACGGTGCGCCGTCGTGGTCGCCCGACAGCAAGAAACTGACGTTGACGCTCTCCGGCACCAACGGCAACCTCGACATCTATCTACTCGATCTCGGCACGCAGGCGCTGACGCGGCTGACCGACGATCCGTCCATCGACACCGAAGCGGTCTTCACGCCGGACGGTACGGCGCTGTATTTCACGTCGGACCGCTCGGGGAATCCGCAGATCTACAAGCTCACCCTCGGCGGGAGCGACCGACCGCGCCGCGTCACCTTCACGGGCGCGTACAATGCGCGCCCGCGGATCTCGCCCGACGGCAAGAAGCTCGCGGTGCTGACGCTCGATCAAGGCGCATACCGCATCGGAATCCAGGACGTCGCCAGCGGCACGCTCAGTGTGTTGTCGAAGGGAAGCCAGGACGAATCCCCGAGCTTTGCGCCCAACGGTGACATGGTGATCCTCGCCGGTCGCGAACGCGGCCGGGGCGTATTGCAAACGCTTTCGATAGATGGTCAGACCTCGCTGCGGCTCAATGCCGATGCGGGTGAAGTTCGTGAACCGGTGTGGGGACCCTTTCTTCCCTGAAGGCTTCCCAAACCGCCGATGTTCTTAAGGAGTAACAATGAAAAATCTCGTCTCGACAGTGTTAGTGCTCGCAACCCTGGGGTTGCTCTCGGCTTGCAAGGACAAGCCGCCCGAACAGCCGCCGCCGGCGCCCCAATCCACCACGGATACCAGTGGTGTCGACAATTCCGGCGCCACGACGGATAGCACCGAAACGCAGGGTCCATCGGGTGAATTGCTGTCGAAGCGCATCGTGTATTTCGATTTCGATCGTGCCGACATTCGCGCGGATTCGCAGTCGGTGGTTTCGGCACACGCCGCATACCTCGCGAAGAATCCCAGCCAGAAGGTGCGCCTCGAAGGCCATGCCGATGAGCGCGGTTCGCGCGAGTACAACATCGGTCTCGGCGAGCGCCGCGGCCAGGCCGTGCGCCGCGCGCTGCTGCTGCAGGGTGTTGCCGAAGTGCAGTTGTCGACGGTGAGCTACGGCGAAGAGCGCCCGGCCGCCGCGGGCAGCGACGAGCAGGCGTATGCGCAGAACCGCCGCGTCGAAATCGTCTACTTGAAGTGAGAGCGTCATGAGCCGAAGAATCGCAGCCCTGTGCGCCGTGGCGGCGGGGTCGTACATGCTCATCGGTTGCGCCGTGTCGCCGGAAGAAGACCCGGTGTACATCCGCATGAACGATCTCGATGCACGCGTGCAGCGCATCGAACGCGTGGTGACCAACCAGAGCCTGATCGAGATGGCGCAGCGTATCGACGCGCTGCAGGCGGAGTTGCGCGCCATGCGCGGCGAAGTCGAAGTCCTGCAGAACCAGAGCGAGGGCGGCAAGACGCAGACGCGCTCGCTCTATGGCGATCTCGAGAAGCGCATTGCGGCGCTCGAAACGCTCGGTGGCGTGGCGTCGGGAGCAGGCTCCGCGGGTGTCCTGGCGCCGCCGGCGGGTATTACCAGCGGCGGCGGCACCGAGCAGGCGAGTTACGACGCGGCGTTCAACGCGCTCAAGGGTTCCGACTACGCGCGCGCGATCGCGGGCTTCAAGAACTTCCTCAGTACCTATCCGTCGAGTGGACTTGCCAGCAACGCGCAGTACTGGTTAGGCGAGGCGTACTACGTCAACCGCGAATATCCCAATGCGATCACCGCGTTCCAGAAGGTGATCAGCGACTGGCCGGATTCGCGCAAGGCACCCGACGCGATGGTGAAGGTGGGCTTTACGCAGGCGGCACTGGGCAAGAACGCCGAGGCGCGCATCACGCTCGAAAATGTCTCGCGGCGCTATCCCGGCACGGAAGCCGCGAGCCTCGCCGCGGACCGTCTGAAACGCATGTCGAATGGAAAATGAATCGGCCCGTCTGAAGATCACTGAAGTTTTCCATTCGCTGCAGGGCGAAGCCGACACCGTGGGTTTCCCGACGGTGTTCGTGCGGCTCACGGGCTGCCCGCTGCGTTGCCAGTTTTGCGATACCGCGTACGCTTTTCATGGCGGCGAGTGGATGACCATCGACGGTGTGCTCGCGCGAGTGGCGGAGTTTGCCCCGCGCTACGTGTGCGTGACCGGCGGCGAGCCGCTGGCGCAAATCAACTGCCTGCCCTTGCTCACGCGGCTGTGCGACGCCAACTACCGCGTTTCGCTCGAAACCAGCGGCGCGATGCCGCTCGCCGGCGTCGATCCGCGCGTCAACCGTGTGGTGGACGTGAAGACGCCCGGGTCCGGAGAGGAACAGCGCAATCGCTACGAGGAACTGACGCTGCTGCGCGCCGAGGAGCAGATCAAGTTCGTGATCTGCCATCGCGCCGACTATGAATGGAGCCGCGAGAAGCTCGCCGCGCTCGAGCTTGCCCAACGCTGCACCGTGCTGTTTTCGCCGAGCGCCGAGCAGCTGCCGGCGCGCCAGCTCGCCGACTGGATCCTCGAGGACCGCCTGCCGGTGCGCTTTCAACTGCAGCTCCACAAAGTGTTGTGGGGCAACGTTCCGGGCAAATAGTGGTGCCGGGCAGGGGTTTCCGGGGGTCATGAACACACGCGCCGTGGTGCTACTCTCGGGCGGCCTCGATTCCGCCACTGCGCTTGCAATGGCGAAGGCCGCGGGTCTCGAGTGCTACGCATTGTCGATCTCGTATGGCCAGCGTCATCAAGCCGAGCTCAATGCCGCCGCGCGCATCGCGCATGCCCTTGGCGCGCGCGAGCATCGCATCATGCACGTGAACCTCGGCCGCATAGGCGGTTCGGCGCTCACCGATCCTTCCATCGACGTACCCCTCGAACCATCCGCCGGCATTCCCGTAACCTACGTTCCCGCGCGTAACACCATCATGTTGTCACTGGCGCTCGCGTGGGCCGAGGTACTCGGAGCGCGCGAGATCCACATCGGCGTGAACGCGATCGATTACTCCGGATATCCGGATTGCCGCCCCGAGTTTGTCGCCGCGTTCGAGCATCTCGCGTCGCTCGCCACAAAGGCGGGGGTCGAAGGCGACAAGCTCGCGATACGCGCGCCCCTGATTCAGCTAAGCAAGGCGCAAATCATCCGCGAAGGCGCGCGATTGGGCGTCGACTACAGGCTGACCGTTTCCTGTTACCGAGCCGACGCGAAGGGCCAGGCCTGCGGCAGTTGTGACTCCTGCCGTCTGCGGCGCGAAGGCTTTGTTTCGGCGGGCATTTCCGATCCCACTCGCTATGTCCAAGCGGGCCCCCAAATCGGGTAAACTGCGCGCCCCAAAAATCCGGGTCGGTAGCTCAGCTGGTAGAGCAGCGCCCTTTTAAGGCGTTAGTCGTGGGTTCGAGCCCCACCCGACCCACCATCTCCGAACTGTGAAATCGGTTGAGAGATGCAGTTCACCAACCGTTCCAGGAAACACAAAAGCGACACGATTCCGAACTCGCCATCCGGTAAAGTTGCACCGCAACTTCGCGTTCTCTCCACCCACCAATTTTCATCTACGAGCCACTCGATGTTTTCATTCTCGATTGCACGATTCACGGCGGTTCTCACTGCGTCCTTGATCTGCTGCCAGGCGGCGTTGGCCGCCACGCCGGCAGCGGATGTTCCCATCGTCGACCTGCGCGATGCGACTCACGCCGCCGTGAAGAAGAAAGTGGCCGCATTGAAACCGAAGGGCCTCTCGCTGGCATACGCCGGCTCGGAGGAGAAAATGGCGGACTTCGTGCGCGAGGTTTCCGCGCAAGCAGCCGCTGCCGGCTACCCGGTGCTGCGCGTGGTTCTCGTCCAGCCGGAAGCCGGCGAGGGCGTCACCTTGCTGAAGCCGAACGGCGATCCCATCGGGACGATCATTCCGGCGACGGCGGCCGAGCTGCGCACCGAAGCGCGCGCGCGCGTGGCGTTGTTCGCGAGCGAGCGCGCGGGTGCCCAATGCAGCCAGGCACCGGCGACGGGTTCGATCATGCGGCAGAAAAAGGTGTGCAACATCACCCGTCGCCCGGAACCGGCGCGCGACGCCTCAGAAGAAGCTCCACTGCAGCAGGGGGGCGACCCGACGGAGCCCGTTCCCGGCAACTGAGATCCGCGCTGCCCGCATGAGCGGGCCATGGCGCTACGTGCCGGATCGAATCCAGGCCGACGCCTTCTCCGCGATCATCAATGTCGGGCTATTGGTGTTGCCGCTGACAATCGTCGGCATGATGCTCGCGTCCACCACGCGCAAGCCCCTCACTCCGCGTACGCGCAAGTGGCTGTCGACCACGGCACCTGCGTCGTCCGCCGCGCCCATGCGCGCCGTGCCCACCGGATGAAAGATGGTAGTGGCAATACGGCCACCCACGCGCAACAGGTCCTCGTCGCTGACGAATTGCGGTCCCGGCAGGTGCTCGGTCGGTGTGTAACGCGCGAGTGCGGGTTGCTCCACGATGCGGCGTGTGACGCGAATGGAATCTACCGCGACGCGCCGGTCTTCGTCGGTCGCAAGATAGTTGGGCGCGATGCGCGGCGCGTCATGAATGTCGGCGCTGCGAATGCGCACCGAGCCGCGACTGGTGGGATTGAGATTGCAAACGCTCGCGGTGAACGCCGGGAATGCGTCGGGCGGTTGATCATAGGCGCGCAGCGACAGGGGTTGCAGATGGTACTGAAGATTCGCGTGCACGCGTGCTGCGTCGCTGCGCACGAAGGCGCCCAGTTGTGAGGGCGCCATGCTCATCGGACCGCTACGGCGCAGGGCGAATTCCAGACCGATGGCCAGCCGGCCCCAGAAGCTATTGGCGAGCACATTGAGCGTGCGCACGTTGCGCACCTTGAACACCGGCCTGATCTGCAAGTGATCCTGCAGGTTTGCACCCACGGCGGGCTGATCGAGCAGCACCTCGATGCCGTGTTCCCTTAAGTGCGATGCTGGCCCGATGCCGGAAAGTTGCAGTAGTTGCGGCGTGCCGATGGCACCCGCGGACAAGATCACCTCACGGGTCGCGACCACCGCCGTACGTTGACCGGCATGGATCAGCGTGGCACCCGTGCATCGCAAGACGCCATTGCTGTCGCGCTCGCAGCGCAAATGCTCAGTCAACGTGTGTGTCCGCACCTCCAGATTCGGGCGTGAACGCACTGGTTTCAAGAATGCCTTGGCGGCGCTCACACGCAAGCCGCCGCGTTGATTGACATCGAAATAGGCGACACCGGCATTGTCGCCGGTGTTGAAGTCGTTGACGGTCGCATACCCCGCTTCTGCTGCCGCTGCGGCGAACGCATCGAGGATGTCCCAGCGCAAACGCTGCCGGCTCACGCGCCACTCGCCCCCCGAGGCATGGTGGTCATGCGCGGATGCCCCGGCATCGTCGCCCTCGAGCCGATAACTGCATTCGTGCGCGCGAAAATCCGGCAACACGTTCGACCACCGCCAGGCGTCGTCACCGGTGAGCGCGGCCCAGCCGTCGTAGTCGCGCGCCTGGCCGCGCATGTAGATCATGCCGTTGATGCTCGAGCTGCCGCCGAGTGTCTTGCCGCGTGGGTACAGCAGTTCGCGACCACCCAGGGCCGGCTCGGGTTCGGTGCGGTAACACCAATCAGTGCGCGGATTTCCGATGCAGCGCAGGTATCCGACGGGAATGTGGATCCAGGGGTAGCTGTCCGGTCCGCCAGCTTCGACGAGTAACACGCGGTGCGCGGGATTGGCGCTCAGACGATTGGCGAGCAGGCAACCCGCAGTGCCCGCGCCGATGATTACGAAGTCGTAATTCGGATCGCTCAAGTAGGACCTGCGGAATTGGTTTTGTAGGTCGACACGGCCGGTGCCAAATTAGCGCAGCGGCGCCCGCGCGTCGAACCTTTCAGCGGCGCCGCCGATTGCATCGGCAAGTTCGTGGGAATTGAAGCTGAGGGGCCTGCGAGGCGTTTCGCCAGGCGGACGAGCACCGGATTCTGCATTGCCTGTCCTACAGCCGCTCGATTCCAGCACGCGAAGTAGCTAGAACCCTTAATGATTTCTATGTCCGTTGCGTGGAGCATTTCTAGTCCGGACTTCATGCTCAATAGGCGTAGATTGTCAGTTTGCGTCGCCACGACCTTCACTGAGCGACTGAGGCATTCGCAATGGATCGTCAATCTGGATCGCCGATCAACATTGTGGTCGTCGACGACCATGGCATCGTGCGTGACGGTCTCTCCGCGTTGCTCGACGGGCACTTCCACATGAAGGTGGTCGGATCAGTGGCGAATGGGAAGGAAGCTATCCTGTCCGCCGAACTGCTCAAACCCGACGTGATCGTCATGGACCTCGTGCTGCCGGAGCTGAGCGGAATCGACGCGACGTTGCGCATTCTTGCCACTCTCCCGCTCACGCGCATTGTCATTCTGTCGGCGTGCGATACCTCAGAACACGTCTTTCAGGCTTTGCGCGCGGGCGCGCGCGGCTACGTATTGAAGGAAGGCGCCAGCGCCGAGCTCGTGCAGGCCGTGTTGGCCGTGGTCGCGGGCGAACGATATCTGAGCCCGCGAATCACCGGCGTCGTCATCGACGCGCTGCTCAGCGATGCCGCGCCCGCGAGCATGAGTCCGATCGAGAGCTTGAGCGCGCGGGAGCGCGAGGTGCTGCATCTGACTGTCAGCGGTGCATCGAGCGCCGAGATTGGTGAGAAGCTCTCGCTGTCACGCAAAACCGTGGACACCTATCGAAGCCGAGTGATGGGGAAGCTCGGAGTCCCGGATCTGGCGGGCCTGATCCGCTTTGCCGTCGCGCACGCCATGACGCCTGTCTAAGGGTTTCCTCTGGGTACCCCTGTGACCGGGCGCCCAATTAGACGTTGACGACGGCCGGTGTCCAGTTGTCCTGACATCGCGGCGGGGCCCGACTATCTACAGTGGGTTATTGACGATTCCCGCAAGGAGCAGATACGTGACACACATGAATGTGGAACGCGAGAGGAGGACTTTCTCGGCCCTCGAGACGGCTGCGTTCGATGGGCAAGCGCTCCTCGAGCGGGGTACTGCACTCCTCGAATACGAACCGCCGGCGCCAAACCCGGGCCGCGCGTATCTCAAGCATTGCCGCAGTCAGCACTTGTCGCCGACGGCGCGCCTGCGCAATGCCATCGAAAACCACGAGCTGAGTCTGCACTACCAACCGCAATATGCGATCAGCGGCGGCCGCTTTTACGGTCTCGAAGCCCTTGCGAGATGGTTCCTGCCGAGCGGTGAATCGATCGCGCCGACGATCTTCGTCCAGCGCGCCGAGCAGAATGGTTTGATAGGAGCACTCGGTGCGTGGGTGCTCCACGAGGCGTGCACGACCGTGGCGGCCTGGCATCGAGACAGCGAGCTGCTCCCGATCTTGTGCGTCAACGTCTCGCCGCGGCAGATTTCCCATGAGTTTTGCTCGGTCCTTGCGACCACGCTCGAACGAACCGGATTCCCCGCCGCGCGACTCGAGCTGGAAATCACCGAAGGCATTCTCATCGAACAGCCGGAATTGGCGCTCGAATGCCTCGCGCAGTGGAAGCGGCTCGGAGTGCGCATTTCGCTGGATGACTTTGGAACGGGATATTCGAGCCTGAACTATCTATCGCAATTGCCCGTGGATCGAATCAAGATCGACAAGTCGCTAATTCACCGCATGTCGGCCGAGGTGAAGACCGCCGCCATCGTGCGCGCCATCATTTCGCTCGGCGCCGATCTTGGCTGTGCCGTGCTGGCGGAAGGTGTCGAGTCCGAAAGGCAGCTGACAATGTTGATCGGCATGGGCTGTCAGCAGGTGCAAGGGTACCTGCTCGCGCGGCCGGCGCGCGCCGATAAAGCGCGGGCATTGCTCGCGGCAAATCAGGGCAAGCGCCCGATCCCACATCCTTATCCCGCGGCGTGTTCCGCCACTGCGAGCTCACATGCATTCTGAACCCGTCAATTCAACTTCGCCTGGCCCACGAATCGACATGCACGAAACGAGCATTGTCTTGCTGGCGGATCCGGCGCTGCCTTGCAACGTGCTGATCGTCGATGACGACCCGCATGTAGTCCTGCGAATTACCAGGTTGCTCAAGTCGGGAGGTTATGAGGTCTATTCGGCCGGTACGGGCGAGGAGGCCTTGCGCTTGCTGGACAGCACGGTGTGCCAGATCGTGCTGACCGACTGGCACATGCCGGACATGGATGGACTGGCGCTGTGCCGCAATCTGCGCCTGCGGCAAGCGGATGGTTACGTCTATATCCTCATGCTCACTGTCCGCGACAGCACCAGCGACATCCTGGCAGGTCTTGCTGCCGGAGCAGACGACTATGTGATCAAGGGCGCAACCTCCGAGGAGATCCTGGCGCGGCTCGAAGTTGGCCGGCGCACTACAAATCTCGAACGGTCGCTGCGCAGGAGCAACGAAGAGAATCGGCGCATGTCCATCACGGACGCGCTGACCGGGGTTCACAATCGACGTTTCCTGATGAAGTACCTCCCGCGAGAGCTCGAACGTTCGCGACGCTACAATCATCCGCTCGCCGTCATCACCTGCGACCTCGACAATTTCAAGCGGATCAACGATGGCTTCGGCCACGAGGCCGGCGATGAGATTCTGCAGGCATTTGCCACCCGTGCTGGTGACTGCATCCGGCAGGGGATCGACTGGATCGCACGCTCCGGTGGCGAGGAGTTCATCATCGTCCTGCCGGAAACCTCCCTGCAGGGCGCGAGCCACGCCGCGCAGCGGCTTCGCGAGGCGCTCGCCGCACATCCGATATCCACGTCTTCAGGTCCACTCGTAGTCACCGTCAGCATGGGCGTCACGGCGCTCGAGACCGCGCAGGAGCTGAGCGCGGTGTCCGTGTCGGAGCTGCTGCGGGCAGCCGACCGTTACCTCTTTACGAGCAAACACCTGGGCAGGGATCGCGCAACGGTGGCGGCGGTCGGTTGTACCGCCACATTGTCCGAAGAGCATTCAGGAGGCAGGCGTGCCACTCATTGAACAACCGCAAGCCGGCGGCGCGAAGCCCACAGTGCAAGACCTCACATACGAAGATGTGCGCCAGTCTTTTCTCATTCGCCTGCACGGTGAGCAGTCGCAGCTCCTGGTACTCAGCGATTCGCTCGGATCCGCCGAAGTCGCGCCCGCGTCAGCCTTCGGAGACCTGGAGGGCTTCGCCCACCGACTACGCGGGGCGGCAGCGGTTTTCGATTTCCCAGAGCTCCGCGACGCCGCGAAGGTGCTGGAAATCGCCGCCAGTGCCGCGCTGGTCGAGCAAGCGCCTCTCAACGAGCCTCGCGTCAGGACAGCCATAGGATCACTGGTGACGCGGCTATCCTGGCTGACAGGGGGCACTTCGCCAGCGGATGCTGCGGTGTTGCTGGCACCTGCCAACTAGACACCGAACACTCCGCAATGTGGGCTCGCCAACGGTGAAGCGGCCAACAAAGTAGCTCTATATACGCTCGGCCAGAGCCACGACCTGCGCTCGGCTCAAGCCCTGACCTCCCTGACTGAATTCCAAACGAACGGAAATCGCGTTGTCGCTGTATCGAAAAATGCAAATCGGGCTCTTCGCAGTCTTCGCGACTCTGCTCGTGGTCAGCGCTGCTTCTTATCGTGCGTTGCTGGCGGCCAAGGAGAGTCAGGAATGGGTGACGCATTCGAACGAGATCAGGGTGCAGCTCGCGAAACTGGACTGGGCAATCGAGAACACACAAGCCGCATCTCGTGCGTATGCCTTGAGCGGAGAAGCTGAACTTCTGCGCGCCGCCCTCGCAAGCAGATCGCGTGCCGACGAGCAACGAATCGTTCTGCTGGCATTGATGGCTGACAACCCGGATCAGCTGCGCCGCCTCGGTGCGCTCGCAGGTCTTGCGAACCCGATCGCTCTCGAGGCAGCGAAGACGATCGGAAACGGGTCAATGGCAGCTGAACTCGAGGCATACCGAAAAGTTCCAGGCGAGATCGAGCATGCAGAGCTTCAGCTGCTGGCGGAGCGCGAGTCGGAGACGGAGCGGCATTTCCGCCAGGTCAGGTTCTCGGTGGCCCTGGGGAGTGTCATCGGATTGGTTTTCTTCGGATTGGCGAGCGAGAACGCAAGGCGCGACAACGCGGCGATGACGAAATCGAGGACGGACAACGACGAGCGAATGCGAGTGCTAGTCGATGGCGTGCAGGACTATGCCATCTTCATGCTCGATCCGAAGGGTACGGTAGTTAGCTGGAACGACGGCGCGCGGCGCAACAAGGGTTACCATGCCGCCGAGATCATCGGCCAGAACTTCTCCCGTTTCTATCCCCAGGCGGACATCGATGCAGGACTGCCGGAGGCGGAACTGGTCATGGCGGCCGCCAACGGCCGGTCGGAAGTCGAACGCTGGCGGGTGCGCAAGGACGGCTCGCGGTTCCTGGCGAGCATGGTGTTTACGGCGGCGCGCGACTCGGCCGGCGCGCTGATCGGCTTCTCCGAAATCAGCCGGGACATTTCCGAGCGCAAAGACACTGATGCAAAGTACCGGGGCCTGCTCGAGGCAGCACCCGATGCAATGGTGGTGGTCGACCAGGGCGGCAAGATCGTGCTGCTGAACGTCCAGGCGGAAAAACAATTCGGATATCGCCGTGACGAGTTGGTGGGCCAGAGGATTACGGACATCGTTCCCGAGGGTTTTGCGGAGCGCCTGATCGCTGATGGAACCCGCAACGCGGCGGATGCGTTGGCGCAGCAGATCGACGCCCGTATCGAACTTTCCGGCCGCCGTAAAGATGGCAGCGACTTTCCCATCGAGATCACGTTGAGCCCGCTCGAGAGCAAGGAAGGAATCCTGGTGACCGCGGCGATCCGCGACATCAGCGCCCGTAAGGAAGTCGAAGCGCATCTGGCGGAAATGGAGAGCCGCTATCGCGGGCTGCTGGAAGCAGCGCCCGAGGCGATCGTGATCAGCGACCCCAATGGGCGCATCCTGCTGGTCAATGCCCAGATGGAAAAAGTATTCGGTTACCGTCGCGAAGAGTTGATTGGCCAGGCCGTCGAAATACTGGTGCCCGAGCGGTTTCGCGCCAAGCATCCTGAGTACCGTATTGGATACCACGCACATCCGCGTGCGCGTTTGATGGGCGAAAGTCTGGATCTTCGAGGGTTGCGCAAGGATGCCAGCGAATTTCCCGTCGAGATCACGCTAAGTCCGCTGGAAAGCCCGGAAGGACTCCTGGTGACGGCAGTTGTCCGCGACGTTACCGAACGCAAGAAATTCCAGGAACACCTGTTGCAGACGGTGGGTGAGCTCAAGCGCTCCAACGACGAGCTGGAGCATTTCGCGTACGTCGCATCCCACGATCTGCAGGAACCGCTGCGCATGGTTGCCAGTTACACCCAACTACTGGCCAAGCGCTACAAGGGAAGACTGGATTCCGATGCAGATGATTTCATTGCATATGCAGTCGCTGGCTGCAACCGCATGCAGCGGCTGATCAATGACCTGCTCGCATATTCGCGCGCGGGAGCAAATGGCAAGACCCCGCGCAAGATCTCGAGCGAGCTCGCGTTGCGAGCGGCGCTCAACAACCTGGAAACGAGCATTGCAGAAAGCGGTGCGCTGGTCACGCACGATCCACTGCCGATCGTCACCATGGACGACACGCAATTGACACAGGTGTTTCAGAACCTGATTGGAAACGCTGTCAAGTATCGCAGCGCCGCAGCGCCGCGCGTCCACGTCTCCGCCGCAACGAGCGATGGCAACGAATGCGTCTTCTCAGTGCGGGATAACGGGGTGGGCATCAACTCTCAATACTTCGAAAAGATCTTCATTCTCTTTCAGCGCCTGCATGGGCGCGATGAGTTCGAAGGCACCGGCATCGGCTTGGCTGTCTGCAAGAAAATGATCGAGCGGCTCGGTGGACGAATCTGGCTCGACTCCCAGCCCGACAAGGGCTCCACATTCCACTTTGCCGTGCCAGAAGGAATTACGAAATGACCGACACCACCGGATCCCGCCTCGCGCCGATCGAAGTGCTGCTGGTCGAAGACAGCGCCGGTGACGTGCGGCTGACACGCGAGGCGATGAAGGACGCCAAGGTGCACATCAGCCTGCATGTCGCGAAGGACGGTATTGAAGCCATGGCTTTTCTGGAACGCCAGGGAGTGCATGTCGATGCTCCACGCCCCGATCTGATCCTGCTCGATCTCAATCTGCCCAAGAAGGACGGCCGGGAGGTCCTCAAGGAGATCAAGGAGAGTGCCACGTTGAAGAGTATCCCGGTTGTCATCCTGACAACTTCCTCATCCAAGGAAGACATTCTCAACAGCTATCAGCTGCACGCAAACTGCTACATCACCAAACCCGTGGCCCTCGAGGGTTTCCTGAAAGTCGTGCAGAGCATCGACAATTTCTGGCTGTCCGTCGTCAAATTGCCAAAAGTGTCGAGCACACCGTGAAAAAAGCACTCGAAGTTCTCGTGGTCGAGGACAACGCCGGCGACGCACGTCTGCTGCGGGAAATGTTCAGCAAGGAGAAGCCCGGCAGCTTCCACCTCACGCATCTGCTGCGCATGAGCGAGGCGTTGGTTCATCTCGAGAAAGGCGGCGTGGATATCGTTTTGCTGGACATGGGATTGCCGGACGGGCACGGCCTCGACACTGTGCGACGCGCACAGTCGGTGGCCCCGGGTGTCCCGATAATCGTATTGACCGGCCTCGACGACGAGGCACTCGCGGCCGAAGCCATGAAGGAAGGCGCGCAGGACTATCTGATCAAGGGCCAGATCGAAAGTCGCGCGCTGCCGCGGGCGCTGCGTCATGCCATCGAGCGCCACCGCATGCAGTCCGAGACCGACCTGATCCGGATCAACCAGTTGCAGTTCAAGGACAATTTTCTGTCGCACGTGTCGCACGAGCTGCGGTCACCGCTCAACGCTATCTACCAGTTCGTGACGATTCTGCTCGACAAACTGGTGGGTGAGCTCAACCCCGAGCAACGCGAATATCTCGACATCGTATTTCGGAATGTGAAGCAGCTCCAGGCGATGATCGAGGACCTGCTCGAAGTCACGCGCGGCGAGGGTGGAAAACTGACGATCGAGTTGCAGCGAACTTCGATCGAGGAGGCAATCGCATACGCGGTCAATACCCTGCAGGGTGCCGCCGCCGCGAAGGGAATCACGCTCTCCACACAGCTCGCCTACGAGCTCCCCATGTTGTGCGCGGATCCGACCCGCGTACGGCAGATCCTCATCATCCTGCTCGATAACGCAATCAAATTTACGCCGACGAACGGTGCGGTGAAGGTCCGCGCCAGCGTGTTCGCGCAGGATCCGAACCAGCTGGTGCTGCAGGTCTCCGACACCGGCTGCGGAATCAATCCGGACATGACCGAGCAGATCTTTGAACGCCTTTTTCAGGCTTCGGATCCCGCGCAGGCAGGGCGTCGCGGCCTCGGGCTGGGGCTGCATATCTGCAAGGAGCTGGTGACGCGGCAGGGCGGACGCATCTGGGCCGAGAACGCTCCGGGACAGGGTGCGGTTCTCTCCGTGACGTTGCCGGTGTTCTCCATGCGCAACCTGCTTGCACCAACGCTCAAGGTCACCAACGGCGCGACGGGTCCCCTGATGTTGATGGTCGCGCAGATCGTTTCACCGGCGGGTTGGCTGTCCGATGCCGCGCGTGCGGAGCACTCGCTGGGCGCGCGCGAAATGCTGCAGCGCTGTCTACTGTCAGATCAGGATGTCCTGCTGCCGAAGATGGGCTCCTCGGGAGGGGCGGAACTGTTTTTCGTCGTGGTTGCCACGGACCCGGATGGCTGCGAAGCGTTGATCAAACGATTTCGACAGCAGTTCGACGAGCGTGAGCTCGAGCAGAAGGCAGGGCTGACTCTGTCGACTTCATGCCGCACCGTGGAGACGACACGACGTAACAAGAGCGACCCGAAAGGTGCGTCCTTCGAATGGGTGGCCGCTACATTTCAAGCACTCGTAAACGAGGAACTTTCTTCAAGGATGGTGGCAAATGGCTAACAAGAAAATTCTGCTGGTCGATGACGACCCCGATGTACGTCTGGCGATGCATGTGCGCCTGAAGGCAAACGGCTACGACACTTTCTTCGCGTCTGATGCGCTTACCAGCGTCTCGGAAGCCCGCAAGAATCAACCGGACCTGATCATTCTCGACCTGGGTCTGCCGGGCGGCGATGGCTTTGTGGTGATCGAAAGGCTCAGGCGGCACCCCGCACTTTCGGTCATCCCTATCATCGTGGTTTCAGCACGTGACGTGAGCGGCAACCAGGAGCGTGCGATCAAGGCCGGCGCAAAGGTCTACCTGCAAAAGCCGGTCGACAACGCCGAGCTTCTCGCCATCATCCGGCAAACCTTGGGAGAGCCCGAGCAGCCTGGGGATTCCAGCGTCACCGGAAACTGGAAATTATTCGCCTAGGGTTTCTCGCGGTCTTTGCTACACTTGCCCGCCATTTTCAGGGGGCACGACAATGACCAGGACGTTGCGAGTCATCGGCGCGAGTGTGTGTTTCTTGGCCGCGAGTGTCGCCGGCGCGGCAGACGCCGCACCTGGCTGGAAGCCGATATTCAACGGCAAGAACCTCAGCGGCTGGTCCGTTCATTACGCATCGAAGACCGCCGCCGACGCGCCACCCGCGACGAGCATCTTCGAAGTGAAGAACGGAGAGATTCACGCCTATCCCACCCAGAAGGCGGGCACGGAACAGCCGAACGCGTACCTGCTCACCAACGCCGACTACAAAGACTACGTAATCAGCCTCGAATACAAATGGGGCGAGAAGAAGTATCCGCCGCGGCTCGAGCAAGTGCGCGACGCCGGTTTGCTCTACAACGTGTATCGGGAAATTCCCGCCAACTGGCCGGCGAGTTTCGAAGCACAGATCCAGGAGGGTGATACGGGCGATTCGTGGGCCGTGTCCTCACAACTCTCGAGCTTCGTCGATCCGAAAGCCGGCTTCTATGCGTTGCCCGAGAACGGCGGCGTGCCCACCACCGTGGGAAAGAACGGCGACTTCCAGCGCACGCGCCATAGCCGTGTCAACGAATACCCGGGCTGGAACACACTCGAGGTTATCGTGCGCGGCGATCGTGCGACGCACATCGTCAACGGTCTTGTGAACATGCGCGTCAGCGACTTCAAAGGCTGGGATCCCGCGACCAACAGCTGGGTCAAGATCGACCACGGCAAAATCGCGCTGCAAGCCGAGAGCGCCGAGCTTGCCTATCGCAATATCAAGATTCGCTCGCTTACGAATGCCGATGACATGCCGCCGGAACCGAAACTCACGGAAGTGTGGTTCCCCGTGCCGGCGAAAGTGACGCCGGGCGCCGCGCCGGGCGCGCCGCCGTCCGATGCCATCATTCTGTTCGACGGCAAGAACGTCGACGCGTGGAAGAGCGCGAAGGGCGGCGATGCGAAGTGGACCGTTGCCAATGGCGAAATGGTGGTCGCGCCGGGCACGGGCGATATCCAGACGAAGGCGGCGTTCGGCGATGTGCAGCTGCACGTGGAGTGGTGGGATCCCGAACTGCCGGCCGACAAGGTCAACCAGGATCGCGGCAACAGCGGCATCTTCCTGCAGGACGTGTACGAAGTGCAGGTGCTAGACAACTTCAAGAATCCGACCTACGTCAATGGCATGGTCGGCTCGATCTACAAGCAGTTCCCGCCGCTCGTGAATGCCGCCTGGCCCGCGGAGCACTGGCAGACATACGACATCGTCTGGACCGCGCCGCGCTTTGCCGCGGACGGATCATTGACGTCGCCCGCGCGCGTGACGGTGCTGTTGAACGGCATCCTGGTCCAGAACAACTCCGTGCTCAAGGGCGGCACCGCGTACATCGGTGCGCCTAGCTACTTGCCGCACGGCGACATGCCGATTCGCCTGCAAGACCACTCCCACCTCGTGCGTTACCGCAACATCTGGCTGCGCAAGCTCTGATGAGCGCTTCGCCAGGAATTGGGGACAATCCCCATTTCCTGGCAAAAGGGGACGCGCCTCACTGCGCAGGCCTGTCACCCTCGTCGTGGCGGCTGAGACGGCCGTCACAGGCGCGCCGGGCGGCAATTTTCTGCCACTGCGCAGGCCCCCGGCTCAACTACTGCCGTGCAGCAATGACTTAAGGGAAGCCTCGTTCTATCCGATAAACCCACTGGGCAAGCGGGCAACAGACCCCGCTCATCGCCCATGGACGGAGCTTTCATGAACGACGCGCGCCACGAAGACACCACCGCCGAACACGCCACGACGGACCTGCCTCTGCAGGCCCAGCTCATGGGGAGCCTGGCGCTGGTGTTCATTCTGAGCGCGATCGCCGGGGTAGTCGGCTACGCCACTTTCGACGCGTCGTCGCTCGAAGCCAGCGTGCGCGCGAAAGAGACGATGTATACCTCGAACCTGACCGCGCAGTTGTACGGCGCCGTGGCGACCGGTGATATGGGCCTGGCCGAGGAAGTCATCCAGCCGCTGGCGAGCGACCGCAACGTCTATGGCGTCGCGGTGTACACGCCCGGCGGGCGCCGGCTCGCCGGCATCGGCCGCTATCCCGCCTCACTCGTCGCGGGCGCCAAGGTGAAGCTCGCTGACGACCGCGTACTGCTCTCGGTGCGCGATATAACCGTGGGCGAGGGCATTGCGGGGCGCGTGTTCCTCGCCCTATCTACCGAACACATTGTAACCGCGCGTTTCAGGGCTGCGCAGTTCCCCGCGATGACCACGGCCGTGGTGCTGCTGTTCTCCATCTTGCTGGCGCTGGCGCATTCCTTCAGCGTCATGATGTCCGAGGTGGTGCGCATGTTCGAGGAGCGCCGCCAGATGGAGCGCACCGAGAAACAGCGCCTCGAGAAGCTGGTCTCCGAGCGTACTCGCGAGCTCGAGCGCGGCCGCGAGCAGTACCGGCTGGTCGTCGAGGGCACGCAGGCGATTCCGTTCGCGCTCGACGTCGACGATGGCCACTTCGAATACATCGGGCCGCAGGGTCCGCAGCGCCTCGGCTTCAGCGAGGAGATCTGGAAGCAGATCGGCTTCCTCGACAAGCTCATGCCGCGCGACCGCAATGGTCCGGTGCGCTCGCGCATCGACGAGAGCAAGAGCGGCAATTTCGAGGTCGAGACCACGGTGTTCACGCAGGACGACCAGCGCGTGGACCTGCGCTGGGTCGCAAGCTGCGAACACAGCGACACCACCGGCCAGCACAAAGTGCTGCGCGGCATGATGCTCGACGTCACCGACCAGCGCCGGCTCGAGAGCGAGTTGGCGCAGGCGCAGAAGCTCGAAAGCGTCGGTCGGCTCGCGGCCGGCGTCGCGCACGAGATCAATACCCCCGTGCAGTTCGTCTCCGACAGCGTGCACTTCGTGCGCGAGGCGATGGACGACTTGTCCCAGATCGTCGACAAATATCGCGAGCTGCGCATCGCCACCGAGAACGGCGCAGGCGTCGCCGCCGCGGCGAAGGCCGCCGAGGAAGCCGAAGACGAGGCCGACCTCGACTACATCCTCGAGAACGCGCCGGTTGCGCTCGACCGTGCGCGCGACGGCCTCGGTCGCGTCGCTGCCATCGTGCGTTCGATGCGGGAGTTCGCGCATCCGGACCGCAAGGAGATGGCGCAGGTCGACATCAACCAGGCGATCTCGAGCACGCTGGTCATCGCCACCAACGAGTACAAGTACGTCGCGGAAATGGAGACGGATTTCAGCACCTTGCCGCCGGTCAACTGTTACGCGGGGGAGATCAACCAGGTGGTCCTCAATCTCATCGTCAACGCGGCACACGCCATCGGCGACGTCGTGAAGGGCACGGTTGACAAGGGCAAGATCCGGGTCGTGACACGGGTGCTCGGCGACCAGATCGAGATCGCGATTTCAGATACTGGCAGGGGCATTCCGGTGGAAGTGCGATCGCGCATCTTCGATCCGTTCTTCACCACCAAGGACGTTGGCAAGGGCACGGGGCAGGGACTGGCCATCGCGCGCAGCGTGATTGTCGACAAGCATGGCGGAACGCTGCACTTCGAAACCGAAGTCGGCCAGGGTACGAGCTTCTACATCCGTCTGCCGATCGCGGGTCCCGCCGGCGCAGTCGTCGCGGCGGCCTGAGGCCTCGATGCCGCTCGCCAAGGTCTCAACCAGCCACATTCAGGCGGTCACGGGCACGACCTTCGTGTCGACGCTGAGTTCGCTGCTGTTTGGCTACTGCACGGCGGTGATTTCCGGCGTCGTCGGCGCGATCGATCGCAATTTCATCGAGCCGCGCGGCATGAACGAGACGGCCGCGAACTTCCTGCTCGGCTTCACCGTGTGCGCGGCGCTGCTCGGTACCATCCTGGGTGCGCTGGCGGCGCGCCGCACCGCGGAGTTGTTAGGCAGGAAACGCCCGATGATCCTCGCCGCGGTCCTGTTCATCGTGTCGGCATTCGGCTCGGCATTTCCCGAGATCGGCATAGCGCCGGTCGGCGAGATGGGCCCGGCGGCGATCTGGCCATTCATCTTCTATCGACTCATCGGTGGCGTCGCCGTGGGCCTCGCCTCGGTCATCGCGCCCATGTACGTGAGCGAATTCGCGCCGAGCGCCGTGCGCGGGCAGTTAGGCGCGTACCAGCAGATCGCCATCGCCGGCGGCATCGCGATTGTGTTGTTCGTCAACTGGGGCATCGGGCTGCAGGGCGACGACAAATGGGTGATCGCGACCGGCTGGCGCTACATGATGGTGTCGATGGCGGTGCCGGCGCTGGCATTCTTCTGGCTGAGCTTTACGGTGCCCGAAAGCCCGAGCTGGCTGGTGAAACACGGCAGGGTCGAGCAGGCGCGCAGGCAGCTCGCGCGCTCCGCGAATCCGGAAGAAGTGCGGGTGATGCTCGAGGACCTTGCCGCCGACAATCGCAACCTTGCGAAACCCGAACCCTTGTTCGCATTCGGGGCACGCGTCGTGTTCGTTGGCGTGGCCTTGAGCCTGTTGCAGCAGCTGATGGGTCTCAACGCGATTTCATACTACGGCCCGCAGATCCTGCAGCGCATGGGTTTCCACATGGACGCCGCGTTCCTGGGCGTGCTGATCGCGCGTTCGCTGAACCTGCTGGCCACCATGATGATGGTGCTGATCGTCGATCGCGTGGGGCGCAAGCCGCTGCTGATCTTCGGCGCGCTGCTGATGGGGCTGGCGATGATGGCGATCGGCGCGCTGTTCCAGGCAGACAATACCGGCGCCTTGGGACTGACCGCCATCTGCTGCTATCTCGTGGGGCTGGGCGTGTCCTTCGGCCCCATCGTGTGGATCATGATGTCCGAGATCTTCCCGGCACCCATTCGCGGCCAGGCCATGTCGATTGCGGTGGCTTCGCAGTGGGGCGCGAACTTCCTCGTGTCGGCCACATTCCCCGTGATGTTCGGCGACAGCGCACTCAATGCGTTCGCGCACGGTGGCTTTGCATTCTTCGTCTATGGCGGGTTCGGTTTGTTAGCTGCGTTCGTCGTATTGCGCTACGTGCCCGAGACCAAGGGCCTCGACAACGAGCGCGCCGGTGCGTTCTGGCGCCGCCAGGCCGATGCCACTCCGCTCCCCGCCAAAGCCTGATTCAACGGAAACGCGCATGAAACTCGCGAAGGTCTCGACAAGTCACATACAGGCGGTTACCGGGACCACTTTTGTGGCGACGCTGAGCTCGCTGCTGTTCGGATACGCGACCGCGGTGATCGCGGGAGTGGCGGAAGCGATCAATCACAATTTCATCGAACCACGGCATCTTTCGAACACCGCCGCCGATGCGTTGCTGGGCCTGACGGTGTGCAGCGCGCTGGTCGGCACGATTATCGGCGCGCTGATCGCGCGGCCGACCGCGGAGTTGTTAGGTCGAAAGCGGCCGATGATTTTCGCGGCCGTGCTGTTCCTCGTGTCCGCGGTGGGTTCGGCCTATCCGGAACTGGGCATGGCGCCGGTGGGCACGATGGGGCCGGATGCCATCTGGGCGTTCAATTTCTATCGCATGATCGGCGGTGTCGCCGTCGGCGTCGCCTCGATGATCGCGCCGACGTACGTGGGCGAGTTCGCGCCTAGCGCCGTGCGCGGACAACTGGGCGCATATCAGCAGATCGCCATTACCGGCGGCATGACCATCGCGTACTTCGTCAACTGGGGGATCTCGCTGCAGGGCGACGATCAATGGGTCCTTTCGATCGGCTGGCGCTGGATGATGCTGTCGCTGGCGATACCGGCGTTGGCGTTCTTCTACCTGAGCTTCTCTGTGCCCGAAAGCCCCAGCTGGCTGGTCAAGACCGGACGCCTCGATCAAGCCCGCAGACAGCTGTCACCTTCGGGCGATCCCGACGAGGTGCGCACGCTGCTCAGCGAATTGGCCGAAGCGCATCCACACGAGAAGTCGGCGCCGCTGCTGACTTTCGGCTGGCGCGTCGTGTTGGTGGGCGTTGCCTTGTCAGTGTTCCAGCAATTGGTGGGCATCAACGCGGTGCTGTACTACGGGCCGGTGATCTTCGCCAGGATGGGCTACCACATGGATGCGGCGTTCCTCGGCATCCTGGTTGCCTGCGTGGTCAACCTCATGTCGACGATGGTGGTGGTGCTCTTCGTTGACAAGGTGGGGCGCAAGCCGCTGCTGATCTCGGGCGGCCTCATCATGGGCTTGTCCATGCTCACGCTCGGCTCGCTGTTCCATTTGCAGAACACCGGCATGCTCGGCCTCGCCGCGATCTGCATCTATCTGGCCGGGTTCGCGATCTCGTTCGGTCCCATCGTATGGATCATGATGACGGAGATCTATCCGGCGCCGATCCGCGGCCAGGCCATGTCGATCGCGGTCGCTTCGCAGTGGGTGGCGAACCTGCTGGTGTCGGGCACCTTCCCGTTGCTGCTCGGCAGCGAAACACTGAATTCCGTCTGGAATCATGGCTTCCCGTTCTGGCTGTACGGCAGCTTCGGAATCCTCGCCGCGTTCATCGTGATGCGCTATGTACCCGAGACTCGCGGTGTCGACAGCGACCTGCTTGCGGCGTTGTGGAAGCGGGAAGATGCCGCGGCGGCGAACCCAAAGTATTTGAAAAGCGCGCGTTCCTAGCGACGGTCAGATCCCGCGCGGCCGTGGGCGCTGCGCGGGATGCATGGGTTTCACCGCTTACTGCTTCGGTTTCCTGGCGGTGCTGTCGTACTCGGCGTTATCGAGATAGCCGTCGCCGTTCTTGTCGGCGCTGGAAAAGCTCTCGACGAGCCGCGGATCCGCCGAGGCTTCGGGCATCGAAATGCGGCCGTCCTTGTTTGCATCGAGCGTATCGAACGAGCCGCCCTGGTCGGTCGGAGTGGTGGGCTTCGTCTTGTCACCTTCGGCGGCGATGCCCGCGAGCGGGATCAACGCGACGGCGGCGGCGGCGAGAAATTTGTTCATGGCTAACTCCTTGGCAACTGCGACGGAAGAGAACCCGCCCTTGTGGGACAGCATATGCGGACGAATGTTGCTGGTGCCATGCGACAACGCCCCGTCCGGCAGGTGAGCGGCTCCGACGCGCGCACGGGTCGGGCACCGACGCGAATGTAGGAGCTCTCCGAGGGCCGCCACCACCGTGGCCCCGCAGTCTGCGCCGATGACTGCATTCTGGTTCGTGCTGGTCGGTGTGTTGCTGGTGTCCATTGCGCTGATGGGGAGATTTCTCGACCGGCTGCCGGTGAGTCCCGCGATGATCTACCTGCTCGTGGGTTTCGCCCTCGGGCCGAGCGTGTTCGACGCGCTCGAACTGCATCCCATGCGCGAACTCGTGCTGCTCGAGTCGATCACGGAGATCGCGCTGCTGATCGCACTGTTCACGGTTGGCATCAAGCTGCGCGTGCCCATCGGCGACTGGCGCTGGAGCCTGCCGCTGCGCCTCGCGACGCTATCGATGGTGATCACCATCGCCGGCATTGCCGCGATCGCAATGTGGTTGCTCGGTTTCCACTGGAGCCTGGCGCTGGTGCTCGGTGCGATGCTTGCGCCCACCGACCCCGTACTGGCATCCGACGTACAACTACGCAGCCCGCAGGATCGCGATGCGCTGCGGTTCGGGTTGACCGGCGAGGGCGGCCTCAACGACGGCACCGCATTTCCCTTCGTCCTGCTTGGGCTTGGGTTCATGGGCCTGCACGACCTCGGCGCCTACGGCTGGCGCTGGATCTCCGTCGATCTCATCTGGGGCACGGTCGGCGGACTCGCGATTGGTTTCGCAATCGGCCACGGGCTGGCGCTCGGTGTCCGCGCGCTGCGCGCCCGGCTCCCCGATTCGGTGCACTTCGACGAATTCCTGTTGTTAGGCACTATCGCGCTCAGCTACGGCGCGGCGCTCGCGGCGCATTGCCTCGGATTCCTCGCGGTGTTCGCGGCGGCGCTGGCGTTGCGGCGCGCCGACGATATCCACGCGGATTCGCGCGGCGGCACCGATGCGCCGCTCACGCCCAGCATGCTCAACGTCAACGAACAGCTCGAGCGCATCGTCGAGGTGGCGATCGTGCTGCTGGTGGGCGCGATGATTTCCACGGGCTACTGGTCGATAGACGGACTGCTGCTTGCGGCGCTGCTGTTCGTGGTCGTGAGACCGGTGTCGGTGTGGCTGGGCCTGCTCGGCCTGCCGGCCGCGAAGGCGCCGCGGCGCCTGCTCGGCTGGTTCGGGATCCGCGGCATCGGCTCCGTGTACTACGCGGTGTACGTCGTGAGTCACGAGATCAACTACCTCGTGGCGGTGAAGCTGCTCTCCGTCGTATTCACGGTCATCGCCGCCAGCATTGTCGTGCACGGAGTTTCCGCTGCCCCGCTCATGGAGCTCTATCGCCTGCGGCGGGGGCGTGCACGGGCCGTCACCGCCTCAGTGTCGGACAAACGATGACAGGCGCTAGGCCGCGATCCCACGAGGATTCCAGTGCACGCCGCTGCCGTGCCGCACCGAAAGAATCCACACTCGTTCAAGCATTGGAACGACGAGGAGGACCCATGAAGTGGGATCGCATTTCGGGCAATTGGACGCAGTGGAAAGGCCGCATCCAGGAGCGCTGGGGAAAATTGACTGACGACCACCTGGACGTCGTCGCCGGTCGCCGCGACCAACTCGCCGGCCGCATCCAGGAGGTCTATGGCCTTACCACGGAGGAGACCGAGCGGCAGTTGCGCAACTGGGAACGCAGCGTCGGCAACGATGAATTCGACGCGGCGGACCTGGTGTTCGACGAAGACGCGCCATCTACCCACATCAACGGGCGGGGCTAGCTCGTGGTCAGCACGAACGGAATTCGCAATGCCATTTTCTGTGCGACTGCGTTTGGCATCATTGCCTGCGCCTCCACGCCGATTCTGGCAGAGAAGCTCGCGGCCGCGAGCACTTCGATCGAGAGCGCCGGACAGTCGCAGACCGCGGAGCTGCGGGGATTGCAGACTGTGCGCGGAATTGTGCTGACGCTCGATGACGTGTCGTTCGACAAGGGCCGGTCGCAGCTCAAGTCCGGTGCGCAGCGTTCACTCGATCAGATCGCCGCGTTCCTGAGCGAACACGCCGAGCGCCGCGTGCAGGTTGAGGGATTCACCGACAACGTGGGCGCCAAAGATTACAACCTCGAACTCGCGCAGAGTCGTGCGGATGCCGTGGCGATGGCCATGATCCAGCGTGGCATCGGTGCCGAGCGCGTGCGCGCGACAGGATACGGCGCGGCATTCCCGGTCGCCGGCAACAGCGATGACGGAAGTCGGCAGTTGAACCGGCGTGTCGAAATCATCGTGTCGAATGGCGGGCAGGCGATTCCGAGCCGCATCGCGGCGGCCGGGCTGTAAGCGAGGTGGCAATGAAAAACACGCCTGGTCAGTTCCATCATGGCGATTTCGCCGGTGAACACGTCGAGCGGGCGCAGCTCGTGAGTCTTTCGAAAGACCCAGGCGCACCAGGCGCAGCTCCGACGCTCGACGACAGCGCGCTGCGCCTCATCGGCAATTCTCCGGCGATGCAGAAGGTGCGCGACCTCATCGGCCGCGTCGCACCCACCGACTCGACCGTACTCATCTGTGGCGAGAGTGGCTGCGGCAAGGAGCTGGTGGCCGAGTCCATCCATGCAATGAGCCCACGCGCCGGCAAGCCGCTGGTGGCCATCAACTGTGCCGCGATTCCGTCGACGCTGATCGAGGCCGAACTTTTCGGCCACGAGCGCGGCAGCTTCACCGGCGCAGTACGCACGCGTGAAGGAGTCTTCGAACGCGCGAGCGGCGGGACCTTGCTGCTCGACGAGATCACTGAAATGCCGCTCGATCTGCAGTCGCGCCTGCTGCGCGTGCTCGAAACCAAACGCCTGAGCCGCGTAGGCGGCTCGGCAGACCTGCCGATCGACGTACGCGTGCTCGCCTCCACGAATCGTCCCGCGACGCAGGCGATCTCGGACGGGCGTTTGCGCGAAGACATCTACTACCGCCTGGCGGTGTTGACCGTGCATCTGCCGCCCTTGCGCGAGCGTGGCGAAGACGTGCTCATCCTGACGGAATTTTTCCTCTCCGAACTCAACCTGCGCAACGGCACTCACAAGAGAATGTCGGACGAGTTGCGCGCCCGCTTCCTGCGCCATCGCTGGCCGGGCAATGTGCGCGAGCTGCGCAACGCCGTAGAGCGCGCCTACATCCTGTGCGACGGCGAACTCAATCTCAGCGACGCGGAAATGCCCACGTTGCGCAACACCCAGGAAGGCGGCGGCACGTCGGACGGCGAAAACATTCAGATGCCCATCGGCGCGACGCTCGAGCAGATCGAGCGCACGTTCATCCTGGCCACTCTCAAACATTTCGAAGGCGACAAGCGCCGCACGGCCGACGTGCTCGGTTGCAGCCTCAAGACGCTTTACAACAAGTTGCACGCGTACCAACGCGACCGCAATGCCGGCATGAACTAAAGGAGAAAATAGATGGGAATCATTCTGTGGTTGGTAATCGGTGGAGTCGTAGGTTGGCTTGCAAGCATCGTCATGAAACGCGACGGTAGTCAGGGCATCATCCTGAACATCGTCGTCGGTATCGTCGGTGCACTGATCGGTGGTTGGTTGCTGAGCCCGCTGCTCGGCGCGCCCACGATCAATTCCGGGGTAATCAGCATCGGCAGTCTGCTGGTGTCGTTCCTGGGAGCGGTGATCCTGCTCGCACTCGTGAATCTCATCTCGCGCAATCGCGTGCGTTGAGTCATACCAGCGCGCCGCGCGGCGAGGGCTCAAGAAGTGCTGGCGGACCTGTTCCGCGTTCACGTCTCGATCCCGGAGCTCATGCTGCGCGGCACGCTGGTGTATTGGCTGCTGTTCGTCATCTTTCGATTCATCCTGCGCCGCGATGTCGGCGCCGTCGGCATCGCCGACATCCTGTTGCTGGTCATCGTGGCGGACGCGGCGCAGAACGCCATGTCCGGCGGTTACGACACCTTTTCCGAAGGCGCAATCCTGGTCCTGACCATCGTCGGATGGAATTGGCTGCTCGACATGCTTTCGTATCGTTTCGCGCTGGTGCGGCGATTCGCTGCTCCCAGAAGGCTGACCCTCGTGCGGCAGGGCGTGCCGCAACGGCACCATATGCGACGCGAATTCATCACGCTGGATGAGCTCAATGAAAAGCTGCGCGAGCAGGGCATCGAACACATCTCGGACGTGAAAGTGGCCTATCTCGAAGGCGACGGACAAATCAGCGTGATTCGCAACCAGCCGTCGTCAGACGGGAAGGCGCCGGGCCGTGAGCTGCCGGGTGTGTGAATTCGGCGCGGACGCTGAACGACAGTTCGCTGGTGGCCGGATTCCATTCGAATACCACGGCACGTTGACTGCCGCGGCTCATGAAGGCGCGCATTTCTTCCGGATCCGGGTCGGTCGTGATGCGCTCGAAGCGCAATTCGACGCGCTGCAGATCGGCGGAGCAGTCGAACTCGTTCGCGATTCCCCATTCGCGCGGCGCGACCGGAGCGCGCGCATCGTTCGTCGCGAACAATGCACCCGCGCCGAGAAGCGCAATGAAGACCGCCCTGTTCCCTGAAATCACGCCGTCAGGGTGGAACTTTTCGCCGTCGGCGCCTTTCGGAGATGGCAGCCGGCGACCGTAGGAGCCCGCCGCATGTATCGATGGGACGATTTAGGCTAATTTGCACGCCTTCTCAGCAGTGGGGCATTCGATGAATCACGAAGAAAAAGTGGTGCAATGGTTCAATGCGGTGGATTGGATCCAGGCGGGGTCACGGATTGCCGCGATTCTCGCCATCACCTTTGTGCTGGTGTTCGTCGCACGCCGGCTGATCGCGGGGCTGGAGAAATTCACCGCCGCCCACGCGCACGACGTGGAGGCCAGGAAACGCGCCGCGACCGTCAGCAATGTGCTGCGCAAGCTCGCCACCATCCTGATAGCCGCGCTCGCCACGCTCGCGATCTTCAACACCTTGGGCATCTCGATCCTGCCGTTCCTCGCCACGGCGGGCGTCGCCGGAATCGCAATCGCGTTCGGTGCGCAGTCGCTCGTCAAGGATTTCTTCCGCGGCTTCTTCCTGCTGGCCGAGAACCAGATCAGGCAGGGCGACGTCGTCGAAGTCGCCGGCAAGAGCGGACTGGTGGAGGATCTCACGCTGCGTTACGTGCAGCTGCGCGATTACGAAGGCAATGTGCACTACGTGCCGAACGGCGAGATCGGAGTGGTGACGAGCTCCAGCCGCACGTTCGCGTACGCGGTGGTCGATGTGACGATCGCGCTCGACCAGGATATCGCGCCTGTCATCGAGCTGATGCGTGATACCGGCGCTGCGTTGCGCGCCAATGCAGTGTTCGGAGAGAAGATTCTCGACGATCTCGACATTGCCGGCATCGAGGCCTGGAACGACCGGGGCATCACGCTGCGCGCACGCTTCAAAGTGCGGGCGCTCGAGCAATCCAACGTGAAGCGCGAGTATCTGCTGCGCCTGAAGCACGCGTTCGACAAGGCCGATATCCAGCAGCCCCGTTCGACAGTCACCATTGTCGAACGCGGCGCACCGGCAGCGAGCGCGCCGGTGCCCGAAGGACCGCCCGCGTGATGTTCTGCTGACAAGTCACCCAGGCACGACCCGCCTTGTCACAAAGCATTCTCTGGCGGCAGAGTGCATTTCATGCCGAGCAGAATACTGCTGTTGTTTGCCTTCTCGCTGCTGTCTGGCTGCGCCCACTACCTTCAGCTGAGCTACCTGCCCGAGGCTGAATACCTGCCAGGCATGGCCTCCAGGCCATTCAACTTGGTCGTCACCGACCTGCGGCCGTATGTGACGCATGCGAAGAAGAATCCCTTCTATCTCGGCATCATCCGGAGTGGGTACGGCATTCCCAGCGACGTCTTCAACAAGAAAAAGCTCTCGCTCGCGAACCAGATGAAGGGCGACATGCGGCAGGAATTGCTGAGCCTGGGGCTGGTTGAATCGCCGGGCCCGGCTTCGCCGCAAGTGTTGGTGCGTATCCACGACTGGAACTTCGATAGTGCCGTGTCCAGCCGCTTCTGGTACGACGTGGAGGTGTCGGTGACGGGTCCCGACGGCAAGCCACTGGCCACCAACCGCGTGAAGGACACGAAGATCATCGACAATACCAACGTCTTCAAGGGCGGAATTCCCGCCATGAAGAAAGCGATGCCCGCGTTCTACGCCGAACTCATCCACAAGTTGATACGCGACGATCCGCCGATGCTCACGGCCCTACAGCTGGGACGGTGACGGGGGCCCCATCAAAAAAGCGAGCCGCGATCGCTCACGGCCCGCTGCTTCGTCCATGAATCGGCGTTCAGGATCAGTGCGCAGTCACCGCACTCTGCGTGGCAGGTCCGGTGTGGCTCGCGCCACCCTCGCTCTCCCAACGCTCGCGCTCGAGCTGTTCGTTGAGGCGACGGCGTTGCTCTTCATCCTTGCGCTGCAAGCGTGCCGCGACGAATGAGGCTGCCAGGATCGCAATGCCGGCGATACCCAGTACTTTGATGATCCGCATGGTCAACATTCTTTTCTCCGCGTTGGTCATTTCTGCAGACTCTTGAGCTGGGCGAGATGCTGCTCGATGGTGGGGAGCGTATCGCGCGCGTACCTGCGCACGTCCTTGTCCTCGCCTCCGGCGGCCTGGGCCCGATATAGCGCGACCGAGCGCTCGTGGCCCGCGATCATCTCGGCGGTCCACTTCGCATCGAAGTCGCTGGCGGCGGTGCCCGATGGCGGGGTGCCTTGAGCGCCTGGCGGAGGTAGCGGCCATTGCTTCGCTTCGGCGATTTGCGAGAGGCGGGCATTCGCGTTGTTGTGGTCATTGACCAGCAGCTCCGCGATGCGCTTGAGTTCGGGTGCCTTCAGCTGCGGCAGCGCTTCGCGCGCCGAGCTGACTTCCTTGCGGCCATTTTCGGTGGCCACCCTGACGAACGCGATGTCGTCGAGGGGCTTGCCGACGACCGCTGCGCCGCCGCCTTCGGGCGCGCTCGCATCTGCGGTGGCGAGGTGATTGGCCTGCATTTCGGCGGCCATCATCGGGACGAGCGAGGCGCTGCCAGGGGCCACGCTTTCGCCGGCAGCCAGCGACGCGGTATCAATCCCCACGTCGGGCAGCGGCTGCGTGCCCACCGCGGAAAGACTTACGGCCCAGACGGGCGCCATCATCGCGATGCCGACGATGGCGATCATCGTGTGAAAGGCCCGCAGTTTCCGACGTGTCATCAATCTTCTCCTGTCTCTCGACAACCCGTCCGGCGGCAGTAGTTAGCTGCCGCCGGACGGTCTGCCACGCAATCACGACCGTTTGCATTGGTCTCGCAAGGTGGGCATCACCCCGTCGTGACTGCGTATGCCGCCTTAGTTGGCAGGCGCGGGCGCCGGGGCCTCCGTGGAAGCCGAGCCCGAGCGCTTGGCCGCATCGAGGGTCGCCTGGGCTTGCGCCTTGGCCGACTCATAAGTCGCTTCAGCCTGCTCCTTGCAAGCCTTCTGCGCATCGCTGCCCAGCGTCTCGCATTTTTCCGTGGCGATCTTGCGCTGGCCATCGGCCTGCGCGACGGCCACGTCGTACTCGGCCGCGGCGCGCTCGTCCGTACCCTGCGTCGCCGTGTCCGCCGCTTCACGCTGCTCCTCGGCCACGTTCTGCTGCGCATCCTGGCGCGCCTCGGTTACGTCCTTGGCCGTTTCGTTGGCCGATTCGCGCTGATTGCAGCCGGCGAGCGCGCATACGCCCACCGCTGCGGCCACTGCCAATGTCCAGCTGCTGTATGTCTTGGTCATGTCTTCTCCTAGAGGGGGTCGAATGGCGATCATTCGTCGCCGGGAATGCTGCGCCCGCGAGCGGGTCGGCGCTCGCAGAAGAAATGCTCATGCAACGTCAGACGTGACCGACCGTGCGAGCAGCTTTCCTATATTCGGCGCGGATTTGCGACGGCTCCGAAAGCGTTGTCAGCGCATCCCGACAGGCGACCGGCGCAGAAGTGTGGCGCGTGTGCTGGCTGCGCTGACAGGCTCGCGGGCGTCGCGGCCTTAAGGTGTGATGACACCCGCAATGCATTCCCAGGATAGTCCCAAGAGGAGGAGTCTCAATGAGCATCCAGTCGAAGACGTACGAAAACGGCGCGCGCAATTCCGAAACGACGGTGATCGAACTCAACCGCATCGTCACGCAGGCCGAAGAGCTGCTGAAGACGCTGGGCGAAGAGGGCGGTGCTGCGGTCGACGCGGTGCGCCAGCGAGTTCTACGTACGGTGAACCAGGCGAAAGTGCGTCTCGCCGATGCGGGTACGCGAGTGCGCGGCGCCGCCAACGACGCCGCGAAGGTGACCGATACCTATGTCCATGACAATCCGTGGAAGTCGATCGCGTACGGTGCCGCCGCCGGTGCCGCCGTGGCGCTGATCGCCGCAGTGGTACTGCGCCGCGACTAGTTAGAGCAGGATTCGGGCGGTGCCGGCAATGCCGGCGCCGCCAGGAACCGAAACGCTTTTTCCGGGAAACGTCAATGAGGGTTCCATGATTACAGCGACGCTGGCCATGCTGCTGGCGGGCTCGGCGCCCGAGCAGACCACGTTGCCGCGCCACCCGGACCCGGATCCCGTGCAGCAGCAGGCAACGCGCGCCGGGACGCCGACCGATCCGTTGTTCGACCGCGCCATGGTCGCGACTGACGATTCGAGTTTCATACTGGCGGCAGTGGAGAACAGCCGGCAGGGGCTGGCCGAGGCGCGCACCGCGCGCGAACTCATCCAGCAGCGGCCGCTGCGTGAAGCTGCGGCGCAGATCGGCGAAATCAACAGCAAGACGACCCGCGATCTCGAAGCACTTGCCAAGCGCAAGGGCTGGCGCCTGCCGCAGGGCAATTCCAAGCGCGTGAGTTCGCTGCCCGCGACCACCGAGGCGCGCATCAATGCGAACTTCATCATCGGTCAGCTCGCATGGCACCAGGCGACGATCGACCAGTTTCGTGCGCAGATCGCCGGTCCGGGCGATGCGGACCTGAAACGCACGCTGCGGCAGGCGCTGCCCGCGTACGAAACCAATCGCGATCTGCTGCTGAAACTCAAACCGTAGTTGTCAGTGCGGTCGCGCTGGCGGCACGCCCTTTTTCGGCTTGGGGTTCGTGACCTGGCCGCTCCCCGTGAGCTGACGAATCGCGCCGATCAATCGGCCCACTTGCACGGGTTTGGCCAGATGTTTCTGAAAGCCCTTGTCGAGCGCCTGGGCGTGATCCTGCGGACGCGTGAACGCGGTGAGCGCCACCGCGGGCAGCACTCTCGCATCAACCTTGAGTTGCAGACGCACGGCTTCGATCAGGTCGTAGCCGGTCGACCCTGGCATGCCGATGTCGCTCACGAGCAGATTGAAACGGCTGGAGTCGGCCGAAAGTTCCTCGAGCGCTTCGGAGGCCGAGCTGACGCTCACGATCTCCGCGCCTTGTTCGATCAGCAGGCGCTGCAGGTACTCCCGCGAGTCCGCTTCATCGTCCACGGCGAGAATTTTGAGACCGGCCAGCGGCTTGTCAGAGTTGCGGGTGGGGTAGTGGTGATCTGCCAGCGTGAACTCGGCGTCGCCGGGCTTGAGCTGCGGCATGCGCACGGTGAACATCGCGCCCTTGCCACGGCCTTCGCTGTCGACCGAGATAGTGCCGCCGTGCGATTCCACCAATTGCCGCGTGATCGCAAGCCCGAGCCCCAGGCCCGCGAAGCGCCGCGCGCTGCCGACATCGGCCTGGCGGAACTTCTCGAAAATGTGTGGCAGGAATTCTGCAGAGATGCCTTCGCCGCTGTCGCGGACTTCACAGTAAGTCATCTCGGCACGCACGCCGGTGGCGATCGCGATCACTCCACCCGCAGGCGTGAACTTGATCGCGTTCGACAACAGGTTGCTCACGATCTGCTGCAGGCGCACCGAATCGCCCATGACGGGCAGCGGTGTCTCGCTCAGCGAAGTCTCGATGCGCACTTTGCGGGCCGCGATGGTCACGCGCATGGAATCGAGCGTGGCGCGCACTGCATCGTTGAAGTCCATGGGCTCGAATGTGAGCGACAGCTTCCCGGACATGAGCTGGTTGGCATCGAGCAGGTCGCCCAGCAACTGCGTCTGCGCGCGCGCATTTCTTTCGATCACCTTCAGGCCATCGTGAATCGTGGTGGCGTCGACGCGCGGCCGCTGCAACAGCGTGGTCCAGCCGAGGATGGCATTGAGCGGTGTGCGCAGCTCGTGCGAAATGGTGGCGAGAAATTCATCCTTCGCCTGCGCGGCGGCGTTCAACTCGCTGCGCGCCGCGCGCTCCGCGTCGAGCGCCGTCTCCAGGCGCTGCAGACTGTCGCGCACCTGTTGCTCGGCCTCGCGTTGTTCGGTGATGTCGGTGTGCGAACCCACCCATTCGACGATCTCGCCGCGCTCGCCGGTGACCGGTACGGCGTGTACTGAAAAAGTACGGTACACACCATCGCGACGTCTCACGCGATGCACGGTGACGAGGTCTTCCCCGGATTCGATGGCCTTCGCCCAGGAGTTGAGCGTGAGCTCAACGTCGTCGGAATGCAGCGCTTCGGTCCAGCCAAGGCCCTGCAACTCCTCGGTGTTCTGACCGGTAAATGCGCTCCAGCTGGTCTGTTCGCCGACGGCGCGACCATCGCGCGAATGGGTCCAGATGATGCCCGCGGTGGCTAACAAGGCGGCCTTGAACCGATGTTCACTCGTCGCGAGGCGCGCCTCGGCTTCCTTGCGTTCGGTAATGTCGAGCACGCTGCCGACCACGCGCGTCACGGCGCCGGCGCGATCCCGCACCAGCACGCAGTGGTCCCAGATCCAGACATAGCGGCCGTCACGATGCCGCACTCGATACTCACACGCGATGTGGTCGAGATCGTTTCCGGCCTCCGCGGCGCGCAATACCCGCGCCGGCAGCGAGCCCGCCCGATCGTCCGCGTGAACCAGATCTTCCCACCAGCGGCTCACGGGAGAGATCTCGACGCCGTGATAGCCCAGCATCTGCTCTATACCCGAGGTGCGCAGGATCTTGCCGCTCAGGCAGTTCCAGTCGTAGACGAAGCCGGGCAGCGCCAGCGCCGCCAGTTGCAGGCGGGTCTCGCTGGCTTCGAGCGCGAGTGCCGCGCGCTTTCGCTCGGTGATATCCATCGTCATGCCGATGACGATGGGTTGCTGATCGCGCGTCTCGCGCCAGCAGGTCGCGAGCATCCAGGTGTCGTCGCGCAGCGGGAACTCGAATTCGGCGTTGCCGTCGCGCAGGCAACGTGCGAGACCGGTTTCCAGGTATTCATTGCCGGCGGGGTCCAGCCGCTCCTCGCCGTCGGTCGAGACCCAGTCGCGCGTAGATGGCAGCCATTCCCACATCAGAATGCCGGTGGCGGTCTTTGCGAGGCGCAGGCGATTGTCGGCCAGCTGCATCGCATCGCGGGCGCTGGCTGCGCGCCGTTGCGCGCGCTCGACGCGCGCCGCGTTCCACAACACCAGCCACGTGAGGCCACAGCACATGGCCGCCGCCAGCAGCGCGAAGGCGAAGTGCAGGCTGTACAGGCGTTCCCGCACGCCTGCCAGCGCCAGCGCCGCGAATGCCAGCGGCGCAAGGATGGTCCAGGCAATGATTCCGCGCGCCGAGCTGCCGGCCGCCGATGGGCCTAACAACACCGAAACCCAGCCGGCATCGCCGCGCAGCGTGAGTGTCGACAGGATCACCAGCGCCGCGATCACGTGCGCGGCGGCCGAGGGCATGTGCCCCAGTCCGAAACTCGCGAGCGTGGGGCTGCTCAGCAGAAGGCCCACGAGCGACGTCCCGATCATGAAGAGGCCGAGACCCGCTGCGACGGTCAAGACCCGTTCCGCAAATCGAGTGTGTATTGAACTTGCGATCAGTGCGAGCGCGGCGGCCGTGCACACCATGGCGGTTGCGTTCGCAATGCTGCCGGGGAAAGGTGTGGCAAAGGTAAGAAGTTCGTAAGGTGCTGCGAGCAACCAGGGACGCAGCATCGCTTCCACGGCGACCATTCCAGCCAGCACGGCGACGAACTGCGCCGTGAGGCGTGTCCAGAACGTCGCAAGACTGGCGAGCAGCGCCGCCAGCGCCAGCAGCGAAATACACAGCGCGGTCTGCGGCGTCATCAATGCGGGGATCAACGGGCGCAGGGGCGCGAGGTCGTAGGCCCAGCCGCCGAGCACGGCGAGACCGACGATCAATGCGGTGCACGACAGCAGTCGCGACACACGCATGGTGGTCGTGGAGAGTGAGACGGACTTCATGCGCGGCGACGAGTATTGCAGGCGGGTTTGGGGCCTGGCTGTCGGTTCACTCCTACAGCAGCCGACATTCGCGGCGTACGAGGCTCGGGCTGCAAAGTGCAATACAGATAGTTGCGATAGCGCCGTGTTGCATGACGGAAAGTTCTGTCGGACGGCGCCCCATGGCATGTGTCGCCGCGCGCGTCGAGTGCAGGTGCTTTCCAGCATCGCATGGCACGGCCTCCGACGGCGG